>Ga0214543_1004670_pt1 | contig 25795 bp, 10 predicted proteins | sample CNSS2metaG_FD_160094 | JGI IMG/M metagenome (GOLD analysis project Ga0214543, IMG submission 160094) | Root nodule microbial communities from cowpea collected in UCLA plant growth center, Los Angeles, California, USA - CNSS2 | ecosystem: Host-associated > Plants > Roots > Nodule | place: USA... | reverse complement strand
CACTAGCAGGGGCCATGGAATTACGTCCCGACCACTGAAGCGCGACCCCGGAGGTCTCACCTAGAGACCCCAAGGAATTACACGCTGACACGGACCAACGTTCGTAAATCAACAATAAGAGAATATTGAATTATATTTTTCAATTCCGTATCAACCCTTGAAGTTTAATCCTCATACCAATCACATCTCAAATCCATATCTCTGATCATCACCACCCCAATGAGTCTGGGGCCTAGTCTCATATTTATACCATGTTCCTTTAGTCTCAAACCGTATACTCATTTCACATGCTAAGTCCCCACCACACTCATCATTCCTCATTTATGAATCATGTCACGCATATATAGCAACCCATTAGGCATATATTCATACATCAGTACATGCATCTTATCATAGCAGTCATACCCAAACAAATCCAAGCACAAGAGGACAAAAACGCGATCCAACACTACACTGTCTCGCCCAAACCCCTCGCTCAGGCTGAAGGGTCTCGCTCAGGCGAGACAGGCTCGCTCAGGCGAGCCCCCCTTCGCCTAGGCGAGGGCTCAAGGAAAACCAGGGCCTGGGCAACACGGGATCTCGCTTAAGCGAGATCCCTCTCGCTTGGGCGAGTTACCTGCTCGCTCAAAAGTTGAGCGAGCCGCCCGGGCGACTTTTCGTGCCAAAAACTTAGGCGAGCTCCCTGTTTCATCTCGCCTAGGCGAGATGGACTCGCTTGGGCGAGATTAACAGGTCTCGCCACTGTTCTTCACTGCAACAGCCATGAAAACGAACCAAACCAGCATATAGAGCATTCTCATACATCAAAGTGAAGGATAAAATCATACAAACAGGAATCCACACCATTACAGACCAAAACTACTGGAAAATAAGAGCTCTAACTTCCCGTACCTGGGATTCAAGCTAGCAAAACGCTCCGACACGGGACCTCGAGATGCACCAACTCAAAGATGGCTCGCAGAACTGGCTGGACAGCGAAAAAGAATCAAGGAAACTGAGTCAACAGAGGCTTGTTAACTGGAAATATGAAACAAGGTAGCGAAATGTGAATCAGTACGGCTGGGGAAGGCACTTACATGGAGTAAAAGCCCCTTTAGCTTACGTGACAGTCGAACAGAAAACCCTAGCGGAAAGGGGTTGGCGGCTGCAGCTCAAGGCAAGGTAAAACTTTTTCTGAAAATGGCAAGGAACTCTAGGTTTAGGGCAGACCTAAGAATTTTATACATTGGGCCGGCCTTAGGCCCACTCACAAGGGCAACCCATCAACTTTAGGGCAGAATATGAAAATGTGGCCTTACACCATGAACATGATTAATAGATCTTGCGATCTATTTTATCTAATTTACCGATTTAGATTTTTATCAATATTATAAAATTAATATTTAAAATCAATAAATAAATCTTGCTTTAACCTATATCATATTTATAATTTAATCTTTTATTATGGATGATGATAATTTTATTACACTAACATACTGTATATTTTTATTACTTTGTTATGTTATCTTATTTTAACAGGTTAAATTAGTAATTATATTTATCTGAATTATATATATGTATATATTATTTTAATATGTGATATATAACGAAAATATGTTAAAGGAGATTTATACGAAAAAAGAAAACAAATAACATGTGAAATAGTGATATCTAAAATTATTTTAAATGGGTATTAGTTTATCTCTATTTTTTTAATGCTTTGTAAATAATAGAAAAATAGTTTAGAGACCAAAATTAAAAATTAGCAATGTTATTAGCGGTGAAATAAGAATTTGTAAGAACTTCCAAATTTTATGATATAATATTTTCTTAATTATGTTTAGTTCCGGATAAATTTAGGATAGGAACTTCCAATTGAGTTTTTAATATTAAGTATTCAATAATTTTAATTTTTTTCAATTCAATCGTTATGTTAAATTATGATCTTAATTCAAAATTAAAGTATATCACAATCATTTATTTTATTCTAGAAGACATAAAATCGAAAAATATACATGAAAAATATGATAAAGTTCAAAATACGAGGTGAATTACAAGTTGACTTAATTAAAATTCAGTATTCAAAATTTATTTCACCTTGTTAAAGAGAAAAAGTTAATTAGCTTTATTTTTTCTCCTTTAATTTATGAAAAATTAACTTAATTGGAAAGAATCAAACAAAAATTATATACGAAAATTAGGCGTTATAATGTAACCGTTGCTAAAGCACCCTTCCATAACTATTATATGGTAAAATTTAATATACTTACAAGAAAGTAAATTAAATAAAATTATTTTGATAATTCATTAAAATAATATCAATACTTTTCCATATTAATCGTAAATATTACAAATAGATATTTATAAAATGAAGAACGATCTAAAAAAAGTATTACACATCTAATAAATTGAAATTTTTATTCATTGTAAAGACAATTAAAACTAAATGGGATGAAACAAAACATTATAGAAGAAATCGAGTTCAACATCCCACCTACAATTTTCACATGAATTTTTAATACCATCTTCATCATCTTCATTGTCTACCATTTTCCAAGAACGACATTTTTTCATATTCCATCCATTGCATCGCCTATTATAACATAAAGGGATTGGATTGCGCACCAATGTTTCATAAGGTCTTCTCCATGTGTTGCCCAATAAAGCTACTACATTGTTTCTGCAACTTACAACACACTTGGCATTCCTCAAGAATCGCATATACTCAACTCCTTCTTTTCTTAAATCATCATCTTCTGAGCATAATAAAATCAATCCATATACATATTTTGCTTCTAGGTGACCCTTTTCTGCAACAATCTTCAAATCTCCAATGCCCTTTTCAATGTTTCCCGCATATCTAACTATTTCTTGCAGTCCCTCCCTATACAAGACTTCAATATTTCCACCTTCCTTACAGCTTTGGAGGAAAGAATCAAACATTGATACTCTTTCTTTACAAAACCACAAATTCAATGGGACATTTTTTAAAGAAACTTGTTGCCACATGTAGTTGTCTTTTGAAGCATGGAAAAAATCTTTACAACATACTTTCATGTTGTAATGATCAATGCAAGATTCAGAGCTTACCCTTGCAACCACATTAATCAACAAGTCTATGGGAAGTGATTTTATTGGAATCAAAGTAAACTTGTCATGTTTAATGTATTGCCTCTTGTTATCTCTCTGAACTAATTCTTCCACTGGAACTGAATGAGCAAACTCATTACTTTCATCACGTTGTCTCTTTTTGCACTGTGTCTTCTTCACCAATTCTGAAGTTGTCATACTTGTGTGATTGATGTCGAGATTTAATTTTGAACACTCAAAATCAAAATTTGTATGTTAGAGAGTTGTGAAATATGGTTCATTGTGTGTGATACATATATAAAAAATTTAAAAGACTTATATGAGATATTTTGTATATCCATGAAATATGATAAATAAAGGATAAGAATAATATTTTATTAGATATATAAAATGGATATTCTTTATTTTAAAATTAAGGTAATAATTTATTTTAATACGGTAAAAAGGTAAAAAGATATAAATTTTATAACACTAGCCAAGATAATAGATTTTGTTATCTATTAAATCTTATTTACTAGATTAATCTTTTTATAATATCATCATCTTAATGGTTATATAAATAATAAACCATCATATAATTTATTCGACTTATTTACGCATATATTTCTTTATCAGTATTATATCTTTATTAATATTTTGTTATTGATTTTGAATATTATATTTACGTGTATTTTTTTCCTTTTGTCACATTAATATTTTATTATATTTATTTTATTGATTCTACATATTATAGATAGGTATTTTATTTTATTTTATTGTATCTTATCTTATCTGAATGTAATATATGTAGCTATCTATATTATTTTAATTACCAAATTTGTGTATAATATTTGTAGGTGTTTTTACATTATTTTTTAATTTAATTTTAATATTATTCTATTTACTCTGATTATTAAAAATATATCGTTTATCGTATTGATCAGATTAATATTTCTATCATTTCTTTTGAATCTGAATACTAATAGATTTTTCGCAATCTTTTTTATCTTACTTACCCGTTTAATATCTTAGTCGGTAAATATATTTTTTTCATATTTTTATTTTAGTTACCGATTTAGTGTTTTATTAATATATTTTATTGTGTATGAATATAATAGATGTATATTTATCCTATTATCCAAATTAATTTTGTTAACCATGAACATGATTAATAGATCTTGCGATCCATTTTATCTAATTTACCGATTTAGATTTTTATCAATATTATAAAATTAATATTTGAAATCATTAAATAAATCTTGCTTTAACCTATATCATATTTATAATTTAATCTTTTATTATGGATGATGATAATTTTATTATACTAACATACTGTATATTTTTATTACTTTGTTATGTTATCTTATTTTAACAGGTTAAATTAGTAATTATATTTATCTGAATTATATATATGTATATATTATTTTAATATGTGATATATAATGAAAATATGTTAAAGGAGATTTATACGAAAAAAGAAAACAAATAATTACATGTGAAATAGTGATATCTAAAATTATTTTAAATGGGTATTAGTTTATCTCTATTTTTTTAATGCTTTGTAAATAATAGAAAAATAGTTTAGAGACCAAAATTAAAAATTAGCAATGTTATTAGCGGTGAAATAAGAATTTGTAAGAACTTTCGAATTTTATGATATAATATTGTCTTAATTATGTTTAGTTCCGGATAAATTTAGGATAGGAATTTCCAATTGAGTTTTTAATATTAAGTATTCAATAATTTTACTTTTTTTCAATTCAATCTTTATGTTAAATTATGATCTTAATTTAAAATTAAAGTATATCACAATCATTTATTTTATTGTAGAAGACATAGAACCGAAAAAAATACATGAAAAATAGGATAAAATTCAAACTATGAGGTGAATTACAAGTTGACTTTATTAAAATTCAGTATTCAAAATTTATTTCACCTTGTTAAAGAGAAAAAAGTTAATTAGTTTTATTCTTTCTCCTTTAATTTCTGAAAAATTAACTTAATATGAAAGAATCACACAAAAATTATGTACCAAAATTAGGCGTTATAATGTAACCGTTGCCAAAGCTCCCTTCAATAAATATTGTACGGTAAAAGTTAATATACTTACAAGAAAATAAATTAAATAAAATTATGATGTTCATTCTCTTGATTATTTTGATAATTCACTAAAATAATATCAATACTTTTCCATATTAATCGTAAATACTACAAATAGGTGTTTATAAAATGTAGAACAATCTAAAAAAAGTATACACATCTAATAAATTGAAATTTTTATTCATTGTAAAGACAATTAAAACTAAACGGGATGAAACAAAACATTATAGAAGAAATCGAGTTCAACATCCCACCTACAATTTTCACATGAATTTTTAATACCATCTTCATCATCTTCATTGTCTACCATTTTCCAAGAACGACATTTTTTCATATTCCATCCATTGCATCGCCTATTATAACATAAAGGGATTGGATTGCGCACCAATGTTTCATAAGGTCTTCTCCATGTGTTGCCCAATAAAGCTACTACATTGTTTCTGCAACTTACAACACACTTGGCATTCCTCAAGAATCGCATATACTCAACTCCTTCTTTTCTTAAATCATCATCTTCTGAGCATAATAAAATCAATCCATATACATATTTTGCTTCTAGGTGACCCTTTTCTGCAACAATCTTCAAATCTCCAATGCCCTTTTCAATGTTTCCCGCATATCTAACTATTTCTTGCAGTCCCTCCCTATACAAGACTTCAATATTTCCACCTTCCTTACAGCTTTGGAGGAAAGAATCAAACATTGATACTCTTTCTTTACAAAACCACAAATTCAATGGGACATTTTTTAAAGAAACTTGTTGCCACATGTAGTTGTCTTTTGAAGCATGGAAAAAATCTTTACAACATACTTTCATGTTGTAATGATCAATGCAAGATTCAGAGCTTACCCTTGCAACCACATTAATCAACAAGTCTATGGGAAGTGATTTTATTGGAATCAAAGTAAACTTGTCATGTTTAATGTATTGCCTCTTGTTATCTCTCTGAACTAATTCTTCCACTGGAACTGAATGAGCAAACTCATTACTTTCATCACGTTGTCTCTTTTTGCACTGTGTCTTCTTCACCAATTCTGAAGTTGTCATACTTGTGTGATTGATGTCGAGATTTAATTTTGAACACTCAAAATCAAAATTTGTATGTTAGAGAGTTGTGAAATATGGTTCATTGTGTGTGATACATATATAAAAAATTTAAAAGACTTATATGAGATATTTTGTATATCCATGAAATATGATAAATAAAGGATAAGAATAATATTTTATTAGATATATAAAATGGATATTCTTTATTTTAAAATTAAGGTAATAATTTATTTTAATACGGTAAAAAGGTAAAAAGATATAAATTTTATAACACTAGCCAAGATAATAGATTTTGTTATCTATTAAATCTTATTTACTAGATTAATCTTTTTATAATATCATCATCTTAATGGTTATATAAATAATAAACCATCATATAATTTATTCGACTTATTTACGCATATATTTCTTTATCAGTATTATATCTTTATTAATATTTTGTTATTGATTTTGAATATTATATTTACGTGTATTTTTTTCCTTTTGTCACATTAATATTTTATTATATTTATTTTATTGATTCTACATATTATAGATAGGTATTTTATTTTATTTTATTGTATCTTATCTTATCTGAATGTAATATATGTAGCTATCTATATTATTTTAATTACCAAATTTGTGTATAATATTTGTAGGTGTTTTTACATTATTTTTTAATTTAATTTTAATATTATTCTATTTACTCTGATTATTAAAAATATATCGTTTATCGTATTGATCAGATTAATATTTCTATCATTTCTTTTGAATCTGAATACTAATAGATTTTTCGCAATCTTTTTTATCTTACTTACCCGTTTAATATCTTAGTCGGTAAATATATTTTTTTCATATTTTTATTTTAGTTACCGATTTAGTGTTTTATTAATATATTTTATTGTGTATGAATATAATAGATGTATATTTATCCTATTATCCAAATTAATTTTGTTAACCATGAACATGATTAATAGATCTTGCGATCCATTTTATCTAATTTACCGATTTAGATTTTTATCAATATTATAAAATTAATATTTGAAATCATTAAATAAATCTTGCTTTAACCTATATCATATTTATAATTTAATCTTTTATTATGGATGATGATAATTTTATTATACTAACATACTGTATATTTTTATTACTTTGTTATGTTATCTTATTTTAACAGGTTAAATTAGTAATTATATTTATCTGAATTATATACATGTATATATTATTTTAATATGTGATATATAATCAAAACCCTAAAAATTATAAATCTCCGTGCTTGCACTTCATGCAATTTTTGGCACTGGTTTTCGCTGTTTCGCGGCGTTGATAACTTCCCTTCTCCCACTACTTCCACAATCTCCAAACATGGGTCGGAAACACGACGCCGTTTTGGTCAGCGAACCAGTCGCCGAAGAAGCACCCTACAGCCCCGAGCTCGATTCCGAGAAGAAGAAGAAGAAAAAGAAGAACAAGAACAAAGACAAGCAGCAAGAAAGCGAAAACAGCCCCAAACGAAAACTCGACGAACTCGACCCGCAAAACGGCACCGAATCGAAGAAGAAGAAAAAGAAGAAACACCACGACTCCAAAGAGAATGTAGAGGAAACCAACGGTGATAGGAACAACGACAACGGCGCTAATCGCGATGAGACGGTGGCGGACGGGTCTGTAGTGGTTACTGGAAAGAATGCCGGAGATGCGAAGTACGCGGCGGTAAAAAGCTTTTCGGATTCTGGGCTGCCGGAGAATGTATTGGAGTGTTGCAAGGGTTTCGAGAAGCCTTCTCCAATTCAATCGCGGGCGTGGCCTTTCTTACTGGACCGCCGTGATTTGATTGGAATCGCTGCCACTGGATCAGGTGCATTGTTGTTTGTGTATGTGTGTGTTTCGCGTGACTTGAAATCGGTTCTGATTTTGGTGGTTTTTCTTTCAGGGAAAACGTTGGCGTTCGGGATACCAGCGATTATGCATGTTTTGGGGAAGCGGAAGGGTAAAGGTTCCAGGGGGCGGAACCCTCTTTGCCTCGTGCTCTCTCCTACTCGAGAGCTAGCACAACAAGTACGAAGTTTGAATATATTGAATTTGAATTTAAACTTCATTCTTCAATCATTTCATGTCTGTTTTTTACTTCTCAGTTGCAAATTTAAATTAGAGTCCTATATTACTTCCGTTGAAATGAGAAAAATTGAATCTCTCTCAAGCTACTGAAAAGACAGGTTTACTTGGATTTCAAATTAAAATCAAAGGGCTTTGTAGTGTGAATGATGTAGTTGCTACTTGCTACTTGCCTCATTGTGGGAGATGTATACTCGAGCATGAGAAACCATGTCTTACAGACAATTCATCACCCAACTGATATTTATCAATTATTTATCAATTAAAAGGAGTGTGATGTGTTAAAATATTGGTGTCACGTGACACTATTATGACTTACACACATCTGAACACTATATTTCTATAACAGGAAATTGAAATTGATTGATGCTATTTATTTTAGAATAATATTTTTAAGTTCTTACAGTTATGTGAGTTTTACAGTCACCCCAAGCCTCCCCTCCCCAAAAATGCTTCTTTTTTTCCCTCATAAAATATGTACTTTGACTTTATCTTACTTTTCCGACATCCAAGAGTATGGATAATATTACTGATTTACTGAATGACAATATCTAATAGTTCTCTTCAATTGTTTTATAGATATCAGATGTCATCTGTGATGCTGGTAGTTCTTGTGGTGTTGAATCAATCTGTTTGTATGGTGGAACCTCCAAAGGCCCACAAATCTCCTCACTAAAATCTGGCATTGTAAGTTGGTTCTTTGGATGGTTTGTACTCAAATGCCTGTTGAATTTAAATGCTTGTTCATTTACATGTTCAGTATTTTTTGCTCTCTTTTCATTAACATCATATGGATATTTTAATACCACTTTTTCCACCCAGGACATTGTCATTGGAACTCCTGGTCGTATTCAGGATCTAATTGAAATGGGTGTCTGTTGCCTCAAAGAAGTATCTTTTGTGGTAAGCTGTAAATTTTCAAGCAGAATTCTGTTGTTAATTCCCTCTTACTTTTTAGTGCACTTTATACTATGTAAACAAGTTGTTATACCCATCTTATCTTTACTATATTCGTTGGTGGGAAGGTCAGTTTTGTTCTACTTATAATGCATTTTGAATTACCATAATACCATACAAGTTGCTTGTTAGTTGACTTTTTCTCTGGCTTTAAATATGTGAACTAGAAGTAGATGCTTGTTTATAAGCAACATGTAGTGAGACTTTTGCAAACATTGTCATTTATTTATTGTTCCAGGTACTTGATGAAGCAGATCGGATGCTTGACATGGGTTTTGAGCAAATAGTCCGCTCTATACTGGGTCAGACAAATTCTGGTATGATGCATTGTTATCAGCTGTTACCCCTATAACTGGTCATTAATTTATTCCTTTTAATACCTTGGCTAATATTTGGCTATTTGTCAAAACTGATCTATACAGCTGATTCTCCAAGAAGCTTACATAGATAGTTTGTTTGCTCAAGTTTTTCCACTTTATTTTTGTCTCAATAAAAATGCTTGTCTGCAGATCGTCAAATGGTTATGTTCAGTGCTACATGGCCTTTGGCAGTTCATCAGTTGGCTCAGGAGTTTATGGATCCCGATCCAGTAAAAGTCTGTATCTTTTTCACAAAAGATATCAACTATTTTTATATAAGTTTTTGGAAGAAGAAATGCTTAAACTTGTGACAGGTTGTTGTAGGTTCAGAAGACTTGGCTGCCAATCATGATGTCATGCAGATAGTTGAGGTGTGAATTTGATAAAATCTATATTACTCATACATATTTGTACTTTTGATTATTATTGATTCTTTTCACATTCATAGGTCTTGGACGATCGTGCTCGTGATAGGCGCCTGGTTGCTTTACTGGAAAAGTACCACAAATCTCAGAGGTATATTCTGCAATTTGCTTACGTGTTTTGTTTTGCTACGTGTTGCTAAGGTCTTGTATATTTTTTCTCAGCAATCGAGTATTGGTCTTTGTTTTGTACAAAAATGAAGCCAAACGAGTTGAAAATATGCTTCAAGAAGGGTATGTCACCTCGCACTTTATAATAATTTCCTTGTGAAAATATCTAATGCGTGCTCTAAGCGCGTGCTGGTGTAAATATGATAGTTACTTAGGATGTGTTAAATACCATCTTCAGGGGTTTGAAGGTTGTTTCGATACATGGGGACAAAGCCCAACATGATCGCACAAAGGCACTCTCATTGTTCAAAAAGGGAAGCTGTCCTTTAATGGTAACTTGTTTTACACTGTTTTTATTAGTGATAATATTTAGATCAGCATGACAACTCAAAAGTTAAATGAAATTTATGAATTCGTATCACAGCAATGTTTGACTGTTTTCTCCATGATACTGTGGCTATATATGAGAATGGTTGTTTTCTTCTCATCAATTTGACTTTATATTTTAGCAATATGTTTTTCTGCACTTGCTATCTCTGGAAAATGTTTTTATACAAACTTATTGTTTCTTATCCCTTTCAAAGCTCCGGTTTTAGTATTTTTACACTCCTGAACTGTGGTTGAATTTAAACCCACTTTTTAATTTCCCGTTAGTCCTCAACGAAAAATATTCAGTTCAGTTTAGGAAAGAAATTTTTAGGTTAATCTATTTTTGAACTTCAATATTATTGTAAGGGCTCCTGCTAATGCCTTTAGTGGTACAATATGAAATCTTGTAACGGAAATAGCTTTATGTCTATTGGACGGGACGTGATCCCTCAAATATTGTTGCTTTATATCCAAGTATTTGACATAATTCAATGATCAGGTTGCTACTGATGTGGCTGCACGGGGATTGGATATTCCAGATGTTGAAGTAGTGATAAACTATAGTTTTCCTCTGACTACAGAAGATTATGTTCATAGAATTGGGCGGACTGGACGAGCTGGTAAGAAAGGTGTTGCCCATACATTCTTCACACAGCAGAATAAGGTAGCACTAACTAACAATTCTATAGGTGTATAATAACTAACAATTTGTTGTTTTTTGTGTTTTTTTCACCCTGGTATCAATTAAGAATTGGAATATTTCAGGGACTTGCTGGGGAGCTGGTGAATGTTTTGAGGGAAGCAGGGCAAGTTGTACCCGATGCCCTCCTGAAATTTGGCACACATGTAAAGAAAAAGGTCATTTTCTTCTCCATTTTTGTCGTTGCACCAGTTCAGAATTTTTCTATGATAAAGTAGGATAAAAATTTGATTTTGGTTGATTGTAATTATAATTTTGCAATCCATTGTAGGAGTCCAAGCTTTACGGGGCGCACTTCAAGGAAATCCCTGTTGGTGCTCCAAAGTCTCAAAAGAAAACATTTGACTCTGACGATGAAGACTAAATGCTGTGACTTGTGTTTATCTTTGGCTGAAGGAATGTGAATTCGGTCATTTCTTATTCGAGTTATTTATTACTTTAAAAGGTAATAATGAAATATTAGTTATAAATAGGTTAGTGAGTTTTTTCCTGTTGTAGCTTGCACTTGTGTGTGCCTGTAAGCTTTGTTTTTTTTTCCCTCAGTACGAGATGATAATTTTAAATTCACACATATTTTTAGCTGTCTAGGGTGGTCTTTTAAATTTCAAAGTTTGACATTTTAGACTTTTAATTGATTAATTAATTTATTACTATTTCCTTTGGTTGCATCACCGTCTTAAATCGGAGCTTGGTACACCGATTTACTATGCTGTTCATTCTTTATATATTATCCCCAGTAATTGGCTTCAGTTTCTTTGGGGCGTGAGTATAAAATCATGGATCATCTTTACTTGAGTTTTTAACCATTTCACCTAAGGTTGCTTTTTATATGCGGTTAAGCAGTGTGAGCAGCGTATTTTTTTCATATTCACTTTTGATGAAATTAAACAAAGTTGAACAAGTATAAGTGGAGTTCATTAAACAAGATTTACAGATTTGTATTAACATTGCATGAAAACTTGTATGGAATAAAACTCACTACAAATTCTAAATTCTAAAATTAAAATAAGGATGAAACTAATATTAATCAACTAGCAATGTTGCATGAAGAAGACTTATATGAATTAATAAATTACTTTATGAAAAGTTGTGGTATATAAGTTAATTTTAAGTTGATGTGAAAAGATTGATTCAAATAACAAAATTTTTTTTTTTTTTTTTTTTATTTCCTAATTTCCCCTTCCCACAAAACTCTCATTTATGTTGGAAGTTTCTCACCCCGTGCGTGTCAACGTTCCAAGAAATTGAACGCACGTAGCCAATTACCTACGCAATGTAGGAGTTTGGCAGTGCGTATGAAGCAACTATTCATTGAGAAGGTGCAGAGAAACTCACGATTTTGGAAAATATGTGTTCTTCCTTTATACAACCAAGGCAGAAATATTCAATGAATTCAAATATGCAGATTATTACGGGTTTCTGTTTGTAAGCAATTTATTTTCGTTAATGCTCTTTATAACACTCAATGTGGCTAGTAGTCAAAGGATGCATTCTCTCATGTTCCAATGAGGAGAAATAACCGCGTATTGAAGTGGGCAAATTATTGTTGTTACTACTATTATTCCTACTTTTTCTTAGTTTGAACAATATGAAGTTTTGATTATTCAAGTTATTTTCTGTCAACTTGGTTGAGTCTCTTCATTTCTAAAATTAGGCAAATTTCTTCATACTAATCACACTTAACCAAATATATCGTAATTTTGTTTATACAAATTTGATTTAATCTCTAAAAATATTATTTAGTTAATGATAAAGCTATAAATTAAAATATAAAGTGGTGCATCTTAGATTAGACTTCTCCATTAAACTATGTGTGCCAACCTTACGTGTAATCATTCTTGTGCATTGTCCAAAGCATCGTTTTCGGAAGTTGAATACCAATGATATGTCAAGAGATTCAACACGGAAATAACTTGCGAGTTTCTAATGTTTAGACTCTAACGATCATTTTTATGTGGAGGAGGAAAGCATAAAAAAAAAGTCTTGTGTTTTTTAAAATAAGGCGTATGAATATTATTTGTAAATCGAATAATTGTGATCTCATAAATAATTTGAGAGTTTGAAATATTGCTTGTCTGCATTATTATTTCAGCTATTCTTGGATAACAAATATCTCATACTTATATATAGGTCTTCCATAATGCATATTTCTCATAATGACGATAACAACAATTTCATGTCGGTGGTCATAGAGTTTCTTTAGAGTGGGTCATTATGGAGTACCTTATACTTAACCTTCAACTTGCTTTATCTCTATCGTCTTACCTTGCCAAACTTGGTTTATCCTTTTTAATCTTTGACCTAGTCGTTAAATTTGATTTCGATTATAGAGCACCCCGTTAGTCCTTTGATGAAAAATATTATAACTTATAAGGAATTAATTAGATGAGTCAAATTCATTACACAGAGTCTACCACACAAAGAGAAACACCAACAGAGAAACCATAAAAGTAGACTGTAATCATTTTTGTTTCTGTGTTATACGTTCTATAATGAATTTAATCGAGCTAATTCTTTACAAATTGGTGTAGTGAGTGTGAAATTCAATTATCATGACTTTCGCAAAGTATGAGTTTATGAAATTCATTGGTTTGAACAATTTCAGATTGTAGTAGTTGAAGATGTATGTTCTTCTGGAAGTTCAATCCAAACTTGATGCATGCATGACGGAGAATGACAAGAAAACATTGTTAGAGAAGGATCACAATGTGATTATTCTTTGCCTCAATAATAAGGTGTTAGGATAAGTCTCAAAGGAGAAGACCACAAGAGAACTATAGATTACGCTTGAGTGTTTGTATATGACAAAGTCCTTAGTGAACCATTTGTATCTGAAACAACTGTTGTACTATACAAGATGAACAATAAAAAGACAATTAACAAACAATTGATGAATTCAACAAGTTGATCCTTAATTTGGAGAACATTGATTTTGAGGATCATATCCTACTGTTGTTATGTTGATTGCCTTAGACGCATGATCATTTCAAGGAAACCTTGTATGAAAGAGAGACCACCTATCTTAAGGAGGTTCAAACTACCCTTAGCTTGAAGGAGGTGAACATGAAGTTTGAAGTTAAGGCCTCCAGTGTTAAGAGGTGGCCTTGAAGCAAGGGATAAACTATACTGATGATAGAGATTGGACACACTACTAAAAATTCTCATATTATATGAAAATTTTCTAATAAATTTGTTAAAATAATTTGCAAAAAAAAGAAGAAGACTTTTTTCTACTATTTTTTTGAAGAATTTTAATTGACAGGTAATTCCTTCGTGGGTAATTATTTCTTACAAAATTATAAAATTCACAAATATTTTCTACAAAATTAATTGTGAAAAGTGTTTTATACAAAATATTTTTCAAAAAAAGACAACAATTTTCTGCAATTTTTTTTCATAACAAAATTTATAAGTATTTTTTACAAAAAGAATTTCAAAATAAAATTGACAGGAATATAAGTTTTTGTTTGTAGTGACAGTTATGGTTTTTTTCCCAAACTGGTGCAATTTAATTATGTATTTACCGAAATGGTGCAATTTTTTTTAAATTCCAGCGAAGGGTAAGTCGTGCCCAGGTGGTGCGATTTCAGTATGAAGAAGTCGTGCCAACATGGAGAGACTTCTGTGTTATGAAAAAGTTGTGTCATATTCAGACGACTTCAATAATTTTTTCTCTTTTTTATTTAACTTTTTTTTTCTTTATTCACGTATAACTATGAAGTCGTGCCATTATGGCAAGACTTCCTTTATACCCAAAACATTAATGCCGTGCCATAAAGGCAAGACTTTCTTAAAAACCTAATACTGAAGTCGTGCCATTATGACAAGACTTTCTTAATAACTCAATATTGAAGTTGTGCTAATATGGCAAGACTTTCTTAAAATCCTAATATTGAAGTCGTGTCATTATGGCAAGATTTTCTCAATAACTCAATACTGAAGTCGTGTCAATATGGCAAGACTTTCCTTGTTATGAAGTTGTCCCATTATAGGACGACTTTGATTATTCTCGTAATTAATTTAAGTGAAGTCATCTCTGTTTGGTACGACTTCATGAAAGATATTGAAGTCTTCTCAGTTTGAGATGACTTCAGCTCGAATTAATCAAATTCGCCTTAATTTGGCACGACTTATTCAAGATGAAGTCGTGCCATTTTCTCACGACTTACCTCTGCCGGGAATTAAAAAAAAAAACTGCACCATTTTAGGAAATTAGAAAAAAAATTGCACTTTGGGAAAAAAACCGACAGTTATAGGATAAGATAGTTATAGCAGAGTCTTTTGATTTTTTTCATACAATTTTTGGATTAGTAAGATAAGCTTTGTATGTATATATATGACTTACTCTTCCTTTTTTTAATAAAGAAGAGAAAAACTTCATAGCTCTAGTTCTTCCTTCCTTTTACTATTATTTCTTCTTTTCATTCCTTTTTTTTTTCTATTAATCAAATAATAACGCGGTAGTTGACCGTTTCCTTGGTGGTTATACTAGTAAGAGCATATTTTCTTGTACACATTCGGAGAGTTATCCAGACACTTAACCTTGAAAATGATCATATAAGCACAACAAGAAGCCAGAAAGGAATTCATAAATCCCAAGATCAAGTCCTACAAACTGTTTCTATTCTTATACACAAAAACTCGACCCAGAAATCTGATGATAAAGTTCTGCAGAAACTCTTGGAATTAGAAAAAAAATGGCAGATAGTTCGGTATCGTTTTTACTGGACAAGTTGAATGCTTTACTTCAAGAGGAAGTGAATCTGCAGAGCGGGTTTTGTGATGATGTTCAGCACATAAAAAATGAGCTTGAACGTCACAAGGCCATTTTAAGGGATGCTGATGCTATGGAGGACAAAGACCCTGAACACAAAGCATGGGTCAGAGAAGTGAGAGATGTTGCTTATCACATGGAAGATGCCATAGATGAATTCAACTGTCTCCTTGCTGTTCAACATGGACAAAGCAGCAACGGTTCTTCAAGTCAACGGCTAGAAGAAGCTGATCTGGTGGGTATTCACAAACCCAAAAAGCAGCTTTGTGATTTGCCTTTCAATGAAGAACCAGAGAGGGCTGTGATTCAGATCTATGGAAAGGGAGGGTTGGGAAAAACCCCCTTGGCAAAACAGGTCTATGATCATCCAAAAATTAAGAAGCGTTGCAGGATTCATCGTAAAGTTTAATAAATTACTTTATGAAAACTAGGATGCCTTCTCTCATGTTCCAATTAGGAGAAATAACCTCGTATTGAAGGGGGCAAATTATTGTTGTTACTACTCTTATTCCTACTTTTCTTAGTTTGAAAAAGATGCAGTTTTGATTATTCAAGTTCTTTTCTAAAATTAGGCAAATTTATTCATACTAATCATACTTAACCAAATATATCGTATATCGTAATTTTATACACAGACATAAACGATAACAATGAAACCATAAAACTAGACAATAATCGTTTCTATTTGTGTAGTGGACAATAATCCTAAAGAATTGGTGTTGTGGACATGAAATGCAATCATCATGACTTTTACGAAGTACGAGGTTGAGAAAGTCACTAGTTTAAACGATTTCAGAATGTGCCAGATGAAGATGCATGCTCTTCTACTTCAAGGCCTCCTCGATGCTTTGGAAGGTGAAACCAAGTTTGATGCATCCATGATGGAGAAGGACAAGAAAATACTATTAGAGAATGCTCACAATGGGATTATTCTTTGCCTTGATGAAAAGGTGTTGAGACAAGTTTCGAAGGAAAAGACTGCAATAAGACTATACACTAAGCTTGAGGGCTTGTACATGATAAAAGAGAACAAAATGTTAGAAGTTAAGGCGTTTAGTGTTGGTGATGATGGCCTTGTAGCAAGGGGTATACATATACTAGTGCTAACAGAGGAAGTAGAAGGAGGAAAAAGTCGAGGATGAAAAATAGTGGAATACATTGTCTACTAGATGTTACCATTGTAAGAAAGAAGGTCAAAGTTTCTGTCCAAAGAATGAAGGAAGCCTTTTTGATTACATTCATGCTAACAATCTTCAACTTCATCACACTTTGGTGTTACTTCTTATCAGATGCAAAAGCTTGTGTTGTATTGTGAGTGAGAGTTTGCCAAGAGAAGAACAGTGAAACTGTAATATTTGAGTTTAGTAAATTCTTCCATTAATGCAAATTGAAATTCATTAACCCTTAACTGAACCACGTCAATTTCCTTCTACCGTATAATTTTGCAGGTTTCACTCTTATTATTCTCTATTTGTGTGATAGAGGTCTTGTAAATTTGTTTCGAGATAATTCCTTACAAATATGTTTCTAAAAATCTTGATACAATCCATAATTTTCCTTTAATTTTATTCGAAAGCGATATTTCTTTTTGTTTAATCTAAACTTTCATGTAGAGTTATCGAAGGCAGATTCTTTATTTAACCAAATACAACTTTTCATTTTTAATTTTAAAGGAGTCAAATTTGCTCATTGTTCTACTTCTTTCACAATAACACCGTACAACGATAGTTGAATTGATATTCACGCAAGATTTTGACTCAAAACAAAGGGCTCAATACGCGTAATATTTAAACTATTCTCCAGAATTCTTCAGCTGATGCGAATATCTTGATTCATTAATCTCACAAAAATTTTCTAGTCTTCTTCTTTTGGTTGTTTTCGTTAAATACAACATAACATCTTTTCCATCGAAGTCATGGTTTTACGTAGTAGTTTTGTGACGCGGAAACATAAGGCGTTCAATCAAATCATAGCAGTTGACCATTTCCATGGTGGCTCTAGTAAGAGCACATTTTCTTTACACATTCGGAGTGTTATTAAGACACGTAACCTTGAAAATGGCCATATAAGCACAACAACAAAGCCAGAAAGGAATTCATAAATCCCAAGATCAAATTCTTGTACACAAAAACTCGACCCAGAAATCTCATGATAAAGTTCTGCAGAAACTCTTCGGATTAGAAAAAAAAAAATGGCAGATAGTTCAGTATCGTTTTTACTGGACAAGCTGAATGCTTTACTTCAAGAAGAAGTGAATCTGCAGAGAGGGGTTCGTGAAGATGTTCAGTACATCAAATACGAGCTTGAACGTCACAAAGCCATCTTAAGGGTGGCTGATGCCATGGAGGACAGAGACCCTGAACTCAAAGCATGGGTCAAAGGAGTGAGAGATGTTGCTCATGACATGGAAGATGCCATAGATGAATTCAACCTTCGTCTTGTTGATCAACATGGACAAGGCAACGGTTCTTCTCTTCACAGGTTTACTTTCGGCCTTAAAACCATGAAAGCTCGGCGCAGAATCGCTTTAGACATGCAGAGTATCAAATCCAAAGTGAACGTTATATCACTGGGACGACCAGAGTTACCTGGGTTAGGCTCGAGGTCAAGTCAACGGCTTTCATCAAGTCTTGATAGCCAAGGAGATGCGCTTCTGCTGGAAGAAGCTGATCTGGTGGGTATTGACAAACCCAAAAGGCAGCTTTGTGATTTGCTCTTCAATGAAGAACCAGGGAGGGCTGTGATTCCAGTTTATGGAATGGGAGGGTTGGGAAAAACCACCTTGGCAAAACAGGTCTATGATGATCCAAAGGTGAAGAAGCGTTTCAGGATTCATGCTTGGATTAACGTTTCTCAGTCTTTTAAGCTGCAAGAGCTTCTCAAGGACCTGGTTCAGCAGCTGCATAATGTCATTGGAAAACCAGCTCCGGAAGCAGTTGGGCAAATGAAAAGTGAGGAGCTCAAAGAGTTGATCAAGAACTTGCTTCAGAGTAGCAGGTACCTCATTGTGCTGGATGATGTGTGGCATGTGAAGGTATGGGATTCTGTCAAACTTGCTTTGCCTAATAGCAACCGTGGAAGTAGAGTGATGATCACAACACGGAAAAAGGATATAGCTTTGTATTCTTGTGCTGAACTGGGTAAGGATTTTGACCTTGAATTCTTACCTGAGGAAGAAGCTTGGTATCTTTTCTGCAAGAAAACATTTCAGGGTAACTCATGTCCTCCTCATCTGGAGGAGGTTTGCAGAAAGATCTTGAAAATGTGTGGTGGGTTGCCACTGGCAATTGTGGCAATTGGTGGTGCTTTGGCCACCAGAGGGAGGGCAAACATTGAAGAGTGGCAAATGGTTTGCAGAAGTTTTGGGTCTGAAATTGAAGGCAATGACAAACTGGAAGATATGAAGAAAGTGCTTTCTCTAAGTTTCAATGAGTTGCCTTACTATCTTAAATCCTGTTTGTTGTACCTAAGCATCTTCCCTGAGTTTCATGCCATTGAGCACATGAGACTGATTCGGTTGTGGATTGCTGAAGGTTTTGTGAATGGAGAAGATGGAAAGACAAGGGAGGAAGTTGCAGACAGTTACCTCAAGGAGCTCTTGGACAGAAGTCTGCTGCAAGTTGTTGCAAAAACCAGTGATGGCAGAATGAAGACTTGCCGCATGCATGATCTTCTAAGGGAGATTGTGAATTTGAAGGCAAAAGATCAAAACTTTGCAACAATAGCCAAAGATCAAGACATAATCTGGCCAGACAAAGTTAGACGCTTGTCAATCATAAACACATTGGATAATGTGCGACAAAATAGAACTTCATTCCAACTCCGGTCTCTTCTAATGTTTGACTTATCAGATCCACTGGAGCATTTTTCTATACGTGGATTATGTTCCACTGGGTATAAATTAATCAGGGTGTTAGATTTGCAGGATGCACCATTGGAGGTTTTTCCAGCTGAAATTGTCAACCTTTACCTTCTCAAGTATCTGAGTTTGAAGAATACAAAGGTTAAAAGCATTCCAGGTAGCATTAAAAAGCTGCAGCAGTTGGAGACACTAGATCTTAAACAATCCCTTGTCACTGTACTACCAGCTGAAATTGTGGAGCTGCAACACTTACGCCATCTTTTGGTGTATCGCTATGAGATTGAATCTTATGCTTATTTCCATTCAAGGCACGGCTTCAAGGTGGCTGCCCCTATAGGACTCATGAAATCTCTGCAAAAGCTATGTTTCATAGAAGCAGACCAGGCTTTGATGGTTGAGCTAGGAAAACTCACACAACTCAGAAGGCTTGGCATCAGAAAGATGAGGCAACAAGATGGTGCTGCTTTGAGTCTATCCATTGAGAAGATGATCAATCTCCGCTCACTGTCCATCACAGCAATTGAAGATGATGAGATAATTGACATTCACAACATTTTCAAGCCTCCTCCTTATCTCCAACAGTTATACTTGAGTGGCCGTTTAGACATTTTTCCTCACTGGATAAGTTCTCTGAAGAATCTGGTGAGAGTGTTCCTGAAATGGAGCAGGCTAAGAGAGGATCCTCTGGTGCATCTTCAGGATCTGCCAAATCTAAGACATCTCGAGTTTCTTCAAGTTTATGTAGGTGAGACATTGAATTTCAAGGCTAAAGGGTTTCCTAGTTTGAAGGTGTTAGGCCTTGATGATTTGGATGAACTCAAATGTATGATTGTGGAGGAAGGAGCAATGCCTGGTCTGAAAAAACTCATCATCCAACGCTGTGATTCACTGAAACAGGTACCCTTTGGGATTGAACATCTAACAAAGCTAAAATCAATTGAGTTTTTTGACATGCCTGAAGAATTGATCACAAGATTGCATCCAAATGGAGGTGAGGATTATTGGAGAGCACAACATGTTCCAGCAGTTTATTCCTCATATTGGAGGGATGGAGGTTGGGATGTGTACTCATTGGAGACTTTAGGGGAGCGAGAGACTGATTTCAGTCGCAGTACTGCAATGAGAAGTCTTGAAATTTGTACTCTCTGGAAGGTTTAACTCTCATTTCTTTTTTTCTGTTTTAACATGCATATGTGAGTGATGACAAGTTTTTGTTTCACTTCAGCTTGCATATGCTGCTGAATGCAGTCTTTTCTTTTGTTTCTGCAGTCATTTCGCTGCAAATTCTTAAACTTTCAACCGAATAATTCAGGGAGCGTTATCTGTTTCTTGAACATGTATTCTGAGGTTAATGAATAAAATAAAGTGTTCAACTTTTAGCTTTTGAATGTTTCATTGTGATCTGCAATTTCTGAACAGGGATATAAGAAATAAGAAGCTGACATTCTAAACAAAATATGATAACAAAGATCAGTTATTGTTACTCTGATATCACTTTATTAGAGAAAGGTTTCATAATAAAGATACAGTAACAATAAGATTTGAGTCCGATCACACGTGTTAACAAGATCTGAGTCTAATAACATAAAATATTATTATTATTTTTTATCCAAAATCTTAAGACAATGAATTTATAACTCTTTATCTTTATACGATACTCCATTTCTTACTTTTACCTAATTTAAGTCGACCATCTTGTTGGGAAAAAAAATCATAAATTTGCTTTAAAGTTTTAAGATAAAGATTAATCTTTAATATAATCTAACCTGGTATCTCACTAATGTTGTCTTACTTCATGAATCCCTTTTAAAAGATCCATTAATCCATCACATGCCATACACCATGTTGCAGGGTTTCATGTCATTTTTAGTAAGACTATTTTACTTTTTATTTTACATTAAACTAATTATATTATTTTATTATACCATAAAATACAATACAGTAAAATTTCTGTCTAACAATAGCTAATATAATCTGTCAACTAAAAATTAACCTTTTAATTGTCATTTCTTTTATATTACTTTTATATATTTTTTAAGATTTAGCCCTTTAAAATGAGAATTTCAAGACATATTTTTCCATACGCGCACATGCTTTTTATTTATAGTTTTAAACTGATTATTATAATTTTGTATTACTATATAAATTATTTATTATAAAATTTAATTGTAATAATATATTTCATTTATTTTAAAAAAAAATCATAGCTATATAAAGTACACGATTTATAATTTATCCTGAGAATTATACACGTACTTGTATTAGAATGGAAGTTAATTTTTTAATTATTTCAATTATTCCATTTTATTTTGATCTAAAGAGTTCCCAGAAAAAGACGAATAAGTTATAACGATAACGATAACCTAATATAAGAGGATAAAAGGAGAAAGAAGAGAATTGGGATAAGGAGAATTGAAATTTCAGCGATGGCGAAGAAGGGGAAGAAGCAATTGATGTCATCGGCACCGTGGCGAGGCGAGGAGAGCGAAGTGTTCGAAGAGGGAAAGCTGAAAGTGACGAGGCAGGGTGATGGCACTGCGACCATGCACGTTCCGGCTTCCAAGTCCAACCATCTTCACCAGGACGAAGATTCCATCGAAATTGATCCCGAACTACGCTACAGTTTCCAGCGCAATTTCCAGGTTCTTGTTTTTTTTCTTAACAACAGTCTTCTATCTATGTAAGGGGAATTTCATTTCGAAATTAGGTGTAGGTCTGTTTGGATAAATTTATCCTCAAACACTCATTCGAGTAGGAACTAAGTAAGAAAACTAAGCAAAGTTGCTGAATAAGTTAAGATTAGTTTCTATAACTGTGTGAGCAAACTTTTACATAAAAACTAGTTAGTAGAGTTGTTCAATGCGTAGAAGCTATTTGTAATTTTTTTAACTTGTGTATTGTTATTTGTTTTCTTTTTTCTTTTGGAGAACTTTTTCCTGAGAGAGAGTCTCTGTATGTAAATTAAATTTTGGTGTTATGAGAAATTGATACTTGATAGATTGAGAAATTAATTATGTAAGCTAATTTTAAGGTTATGGAGAAGTTTTTTTATTTTATTTTTAACTCTTATAAGTGCTCTTTTTCCTTTGTCAAACTAGTTGAATAAAATGCCCAGGATTGTTTGTTGGCTTGGGACTTTCCCCTAGGCCCTGCAAGTTACAGATTTTAGTGCGAAATTTTTTGTAAGATGTGGATCATTGTTTTCATAATGTACTTTTCAGAGTCTGAGTTTCGTCTGTGGAATAAAGTGGTAAGTAACATAGAATCATGCTCTTTGACCCATGGTGATCGAAGAGTTAGCTCATAAAGTCGAGCCAGTTTGAGTACAGAACATTTTTGAGTTAACTTGGATGAAATTTGGTTTTTGATTAGGTCAGGGTGAACTCGGATGTAATCACGAGTTTGGTACTACCAGGCAGTTAATATTTTGTTTACTTTATTACAGGATTAAAATGTTGAACTATTATGCTAGTTATAGGTATTTTAATATTTTTATACAGAGTAAATTCATAGTTTAAGAAAACTTTTGAGGTTGACGACCTTGTTATGACCTTTAACTGTATCATTATGAATTGCTGCATATCCAGGTGGGCTTCCTTCCTAGTAATTAAGCTTTTGCTATTACACTCTTATGCACCATGCGTGCATATTACATGCTAGTGCTACCCACTTGTGAAGCACGGACACCCTATTTAATGGTGTGTTCCCATGTGTTACGTATATCCAACATTGATACACACATGACCCTTGTAGGACATGTAAAGTGTTAAATTTAAAAGACATTTTTTTGTGTCTTTGGCATTCGTGTTGTGTCCCGTGTCTTGTAAGTGCTTCGTAGCTACCCTTTTCTCTTTTTCCATATATTATCATATTTATGTTATTAATAGTATTACTCATTCTATATAAATGATTTCGAGCATGTTTGGAAACCGATGTCAAAGAATGAAATGCAGAAGTAACATTTTGTGTTATGGACAATGAATGTGAGTTAACTGGATGGAACTAATAGCTAAACAAACACTACTATCATTTCCTCCTTGTTTGTGGTATTGATTTAGCATTGATGTGCTTCAAATTTTATACTGATGTGTTTTTTTTTTGTATAACGCAGTTTCTTCAACGTGTTTTTAGCATTGACACTGTTGTGAAACCTCTTCCTCCTGTCATGGCATACAATGTCTCTCGCAACTTGAGCTTCTTCACTCGCATTTTCACCCAATTCTTTGGTATGTTTGATTTGCAGCTCCTTTTTCCACAGCTGAGAATATATGGAACGAAATTGTCCCAATTATTATAAGGATCACTGTTAATCTCTTTTTAGAACAAACAAGTAAGACCAAATATATATCCTCGGAAGTTTTACCCCCTCTTTTTACACAGGATCTGAAATTTTTACGTTTTTCTAATTTGTTGTATGGTGATTATGAAGCTTATGCTCTTGGCTTTGTTTGAATATCTGATGCCAAGTTGAATGAAATGGAAATGGAATTGGGCAGAATGAAATAAAATTATTTTATGTTGGGAATGGAGCAAAGTTTCCATCTATTAGTTGGAAAGTGAACAAAATGGTAAAGGGGATTAAACAATAAGTTGATTCCATTTCCATAATGCTTCCATTGAAAAAAATCAAAGCAATGGTAATTAAGAGCATTGTACTGCATATTCTTCCCTTATTCCTCTTTCCATCAATTCAAAAATGAGAACTGTTTTCTGGCTTCTGTTTATTAGCAATTCACTCAATACATTTCTTCTATCCTTCTCGTTTATTGGTTATATTTTGATAGGGAATTACAAAATTACGAGTGATACAAACTTTTTGTGATTTTCAATAAATTTCAATGATAGTAGAGTGTGTTCAAAATAGTGTCTTAGATTGTATCTTACTGGTGTTTTTCTTCAAACGTAGTTTTATTTCAAATATTTTCTCTTGCATTTTATGCGAAGCCTTCAAGTTGTCCGTTACTCGTTGCTAACCTTTACTACTTTATGCATGCACAGTAATCTAAAACCATTTTTTTCATTTCTCTTTCATTATATATTATCTACTGTCTAAATTGACTATGTGAGTTTCTCTGTTTTATTTGGCATTTGAGTGATCATATCAATGTGTATGACCTATGATGGGAAAAAGTTATTGGTAGTATTTCTGCATCTTCATTGGATTAGCTATTATGTTTATTTTGGGAAACGGGTATTTGTTAATCTTTAATGTTTCCTTGCGTTTATTTTGCAGATCCTGAAGGTATTGCAAATGCCCAGAAATCCTTGGGCATAGGACAGGAAGATAAAGTTCGCAAAGTTCGTTGAAGACAATGGGTGAAGAGACATAGAATGGGATTCGAAAAAGGGAAAGAGCACTTACAAGAGGAAATAGACTTGTCATCTATGATTAACCTTTTTCTGATTGATCACTTTTGGTATTGTCTAACTCGTAATTCAGTTATATAGATATATTGCAAATTGAGCAGCACGACAATTCGATTACTTCATTATCTTAAAAAGAGCAAGATCTTGGAGCATGTTGGTAGAAACTTAATCTAATCACAATTTAGTTTAGTCAACAATGAAATTCTCTATTGGCCGAGCAAGATGGAATATTATTTTCAGTTAAAAAGATGGGGAAATTATTCGTTAATTATCATCTTTACAACATCAACAGTTATCCGATGGAATTATCAATAAAACGTTATTTTGGAATGTAACAAAGGAAGTTATATTGGATCACTTCTCCTAAAAGAGTAAAGCAAATTTAGGAGTCATTTTGTGCTCACTGAAGATAATTAAGCTATGATCTAGAAGGTTGAGGGAAAATAATTCTCCTGCTAATCAATAATAACATTAATTGCTTCTGATTAATAAATGAACCAGCTTTTAGAAAGACTAAAATAGACAAAAACCTGCTTGTGTAGTGTCGAACTAGTTTTTTTTTTTTTTTTTTTTTTTTTTTAATT
>Ga0214543_1004668_pt1 | contig 25808 bp, 29 predicted proteins | sample CNSS2metaG_FD_160094 | JGI IMG/M metagenome (GOLD analysis project Ga0214543, IMG submission 160094) | Root nodule microbial communities from cowpea collected in UCLA plant growth center, Los Angeles, California, USA - CNSS2 | ecosystem: Host-associated > Plants > Roots > Nodule | place: USA... | reverse complement strand
ACAAAGCCTTGGGCGCTCCGTTAGGAGCGATGCTTTGCGGCAGCAGCGCGTTCATCAAGGACGCTAGTCGCGTTAGGCGGATGTTAGGTGGAAACTGGCGTCCAGCTGGGATTGTCGCCGCGCCGGCTGTTGTCGCGCTGAAGTCGATGCAGAAGCGCATCACCGACGATCATGCAAATGCGCGACACTTGGGCATGGTGCTCACCTCGGAACACCCTTGGTTGTCGATCGACCTCGATTCACTCCAGACCAACATCGTCTTGGTGAAACTACGGACCAAGGAGATAAGCGCGCATAGGCTCACCCAACGCTTGTCGGAATTGGGCGTGCTTGTCGTCCCTTATGGCGATCGATACGTACGGTTGGTCATCTACGCTGGAATAGGACGGGATCAGATCGATGCGGTCTTGAGCGCTTTTTCGGAGATAGGCCAAAGCTTAGAGGCGAAATACCCCGATACACTGTCGACATCCTAAGCCGCGGGCATCGTGCGAAGCGCGTGGGACGCCGACTGCCCACGTGCATCGATCACGGTCCCGGCCGCGTTTGAGGCTAGATCACGTCGAGGAACACCGACCAAGAAATAATAGCGGGATTATAGCCAGTGTTTTGAGGCCTAGCACCATGGCATGAGTTGACGTATGAAAACTCGTGCGATTGTAGCCTGGAATGTGCGTCGGATTCGCGTGAATCGGGGTATCTCGCAGGAGCAATTGGCTTGGAAGGCCGGGATCGACCGCTCCTACATGAGTAGTCTTGAGCGGCAATCGAAGAACCCGACGATTGATCTTCTCGACCGCATCGCCGAAACGCTGGACGTGCAGTTGTCCGAGTTCTTTGTTCTGCCGCCCAAAGGTGCTAGGTCTCCGAAGACCTTGCCTAAAAGCCGCAAGCCAGCGGGTCCACGTCGCAAGAAAAAATAGCGAATTTCAACGGCTTCTACGTAGCCAATCGAGGGACTTAGAACACCAATTTCGCCCGACAAGCCTTCTTTGCCGGCCGAACAGGGCTGTGATTAAATTGGAGTGCGTTTCACAGCACGGGAGTGAGTGACGACTGGTTGCCGGATGCAGGTTCGCGAAATGCATTGGCGGGCGCGGTCGCATCGGAAGAGGAGACTTCGATAATCGCAATTGCCTCGACTTTTTCAACCATTTGTACGCAGCCAATTGACCACGGCAACCGCGTTCATCCCCACTGGGGCGATCTTTCGTAGTCCACGTGTGATGTGTCCGGAGGCGCAAAGGCGCGGAGATTACGCCTCATCAGGCAAGTCTATTGGAGCGCCAATTGAGCTTGAAGAATATCTGATCGATTCGCCGTGATCTCGGGATGCCCCGGCTGTGGGAAGTCCACGCTGCTGACCGAACTCGGCCGACGCGGCTACGCGACGATAGATGAGCCTGGACGCCCGGTCGTAAGGAAGGAATTGGAGTCGGGCGTTCCCGCGTTGCCCGGGACAGGTATTGAAGCGCGCCTGCACAGTGCGTTTGATCTTTCCCTTGAAAACCTGACGCGAGCGAGTGCGTTCGACGGCTGGGTTTATTCGATCGCGGCCTGATCGACGCCGCAGCGGGTCTCGAACGCGTGACAGGCGAGCCGGCGACAAGGAACTCGGACAGGCACGCCACTATCATCGACGCGTGTTCATCGCTTCCGCCTTGGCCGGCCATCCACGCGACCGATCAAGAGACGCGTCATGATTTCGAGGATGCCTGTCGAAAACGAGCATCTTCTGAAGGTTTTCCCGATGCTGGGCTATGAAGTGGCACTACTCCCAAACTCAGCGTGGTGGAAAGGGCCGATTTCGTTCTTTGAGTGCCGACGTCCAACGAACATCACCAATTATAAACACGTGCAGTCGAACGGAAAGTCCATGGCAAGGGCCGCTATGGCGAATCAATTGTCAGCCTGCTGCCGTGAATCTGCCGAACGGGCACTGAAAACGGATCGAAGTCCTTCAGGCAACGCACGTTCACTGCCCATCCGTCGAACGGCCGAATGCCGGCTTCGCGTTCTGCTGCGGTGGGCTGGCTTGGTTTGCGGAACGGCAAAATACCGCAAACCGGGCAAAAATAGTCAGCCGCAGTGAATAAACCCCAGCGATAGACCGACAACTCCTGGAGGGGCGTCAGGAGCCGGAAGTCGCCCTCGGCGACGCGATAAATCAGCGCGCCACGCTTCGAGCAGATAGAGCAGTCGCAAACCCGCACATGGTCGATATCGGCGTCGATCTCGAAACGGACGGTGCCGCAGTGACACGAGCCGGTGTACGTCTTCATCATCGGCGGTTTGTCTCTAGAAGCCCGACCGAAGATAGATCAACGGATGGGGCCTGACAAAATCTCGTTGATCCTGTTCGCAAACACATAATAGCCGCAACTCCGCCAGCAAGTCACGGGCGCGGCGCGCTGATTGGCTCCTGGCTCACTCGCTCGATTGGAGTCGAGAAGAACTCGGGTGGAAGAAATGCCAGTCGTCGCCTTGAGACACACACCGTCTAAAGATACGCCCGCTTCAATGGCGAGGTCATTGGTTAACCAGTCTGGGAAATCGAGCGTGAATGTGCGAACACTATCCGTGTCTTCGACTGAGGCAATCTTGGCAACGCTTGTACAATTGTCGCAAACACAGGATCCCCCCTCATCCCGTTGACATCACTCGCTAGGTCGCAGTCGATCCTGGCAGGCCGTCGAGGGATATAGCTCGCATCAGACGGTCGCATACGGGGCCAGGGGGTCGCCTCTGATCGAGTTGATCCAGGGGAGGGCATGCATTTCGCAGTTGAGCACGCGGGTCGCCTAACACTTTTTGGATGGTCCACGATCCGCTCGCCGTCGGCGGCGGACATCGTTCGTCCGCTATCCTCCAACCCGCCAGACAGCCAATCGATCCAGAGCCGACCGTCGGGGTTGAGCATCACTCGCCTGGGGACGAGTCAGTCTGCTGGGCATCCTCCGGGATTTCTTGCCGCAGTTTCGGCCCTTGATTGAGCCGGCGGCCCAATGCGGCAAGGAAATTATCATAGCGCGCTCCAGCCTGCGCCCTCGCGGCCTTGGCGTCCGGTTCGGGAAGTGGCGGTGTCGTTGTGAGCCAGAAGCGGATGAAGAGCGCGATGGTCTCGACCGAAATCCCGACATCCCGCTCAAGCCGCGCGATCCGGCGGTCGATCTGGTCGAGGCGCTTGGCGATGGCGGCTTCACGCCGTTCATCGGCATCCGGCGACAGAAAGGAGGCAATGGCGGCTTCGGCGATGAGCGACAGCGATTGCTCGCGCCGTGCGGCATAGTCCGACAGCGTCTTCATGACGTCCTGATCGAGATACACCGACATCTGAGCCTTTTTCTTCGGCGCGGTCATGCCTGCCTCACAATCCGAGATCGTCGCCGGGATCGAGCGAGGCCTGGCGCGCGACGCCCTGCATCATGTCGTTCATGCGCCTGATCCGCGGGGCATCTTCATCGAACTCGTCGGCGAGGTCAGGGGTGAACTCGTTGTCGAGCGGTTCCCTCTTTCCCACGATGATGTCTTGATCCAGTTCCGGCTGCCGGCGGCGATCCGCGGTCTTTGGATCTTCATCGTCCGTCTGGTCGTCGGTCGACGCATCGATTGCCACTGGGCGCGGCGGGAGCGGCCGTGAACTCCAATCGTCCAGCCGGCCGCCATTGGGTTTGGTCGGCGTCGGCGGCGCCGTAATGCGCTCCTGGAAGCGTCCGTCCTCGTAATAGCGCGCCTTCTTCGCCAGGATCGGATGGAGGCCCGACATCATGACGATCTCATCTGATGGCGGCAGCTGCATCATCTCACCGGGCGTCAGCAGCGGGCGGGCGGTCTCCGACCGCGACACCATCAGGTGGCCCAGCCAAGGCGCGAGCCGGCTACCGGCATAGTTCTTCATCGCCTTCATCTCGGTCGCGGTGCCGAGAGCGTCGCTCACCCTCTTCGCGGTCCGCTCGTCGTTGGTCGCGAAGCTGACCCGGACATGGCAGTTGTCGAGAATCGAGTTGTTAGGCCCATAGGCTTTCTCGATTTGGTTTAGCGACTGGGCGATCAGAAAGCTCTTGATGCCGTACCCCGCCATGAAGGCCAGCGCGGACTCGAAGAAGTCGAGCCGGCCGAGTGCCGGGAATTCGTCGAGCATCAGGAGGAGCCGGCGCCGTCCGGCCTTGGCTTGTAGATCCTCGGTCAAGCGGCGGCCGATTTGGTTGAGGATCAGGCGGATCAGCGGCTTGGTGCGGTTGATGTCCGACGGCGGCACCACGAGGTACAGCGTAGTCGCTCGCTCTCCTCCGACGATGTCGGTGATCCGCCAGTCGCAGCGGCGCGTCACCTCCGCCACCACCGGGTCTCGGTACAGGCCCAGGAACGACATCGCGGTACTCAAGACACCGGAGCGTTCGTTGCCGGATTTGTTCAGCAGCTCTCGCGCGGCGGAGGCGACGACGGGATGGACGCCGTCCTCACCGAGATGCGGCGTCCGCATCATCGCGGCAAGCGTCGATTCGATCGGCCGCTTCGGATCGGACAGAAAGGCTGCAACGCCGGCGAGCGTCTTGTCTGCCTCTGCGTAGAGGACATGGAGGATGGCGCCGACCAGCAGTGCGTGGCTGGTCTTCTCCCAGTGGTTTCGCTTTTCCAGGCTGCCCTCCGGATCGACGAGGATGTCGGCGATGTTCTGGACGTCGCGCACCTCCCACTCGCCGCGGCGGACCTCCAGCAGCGGATTGTAGGCCGACGACTTCGCGTTCGTCGGATCGAACAGAAGAACGCGGCCGTGACGGGCGCGGAAGCCGCCGGTGAGCTGCCAGTTCTCTCCCTTGATGTCGTGGACGATCGCCGAGCCCGGCCAAGTGAGGAGCGAAGGGATGACGAGGCCGACGCCCTTGCCACTCCGGGTTGGTGCGAAGCACAGAACGTGCTCCGGTCCGTCATGACGAAGATAGGTGCGCTCGAACCGGCCGAGCACGACGCCGTCCGACCCCAGCAATCCGGCCTGCTCGATCTCCTTTGCCTCCGCCCAGCGCGCGGAGCCATAGGTCTCGGCATTCTCTGCCTCGCGGGCGCGCCAGACCGACATACCAATCGCAACGGCTGCCGCGATGATGCCGCCGGATGCTGCGATGAAGGCGCCCTCGGTGAAGATCGAGGGCGCGTAAGCATCGTAGGCGTACCACCACCAGAAGAAGGCCGGCGGGAGATAGACGGGAAAATGGAGCAGCTCGAACCAGGGCTGCCCGAGCTGCGGCTGAAAGCCGAGGCGCCAAGCCGTCCATTCCGTCGCGGCCCAGATCGTGAGCAGGACGATGCCGAAGACCATGATGACCTGCCCCCAAAGAATCTTGGTCGCCGACATGGCGGCCGCCCTCTCCTGACGTCGGTGATTGGAAGGATCACTCACAAGCCGAGCCCCCGGTTGCGCCCAAAACCCCAATCGATGCCGCCATCCGCGCGCGCGACGCCAGAGACATGCCGGCCGAGCTGTTTATCGAGTGAGGGCGTCCAAGGCACGAGCTGGAAGCCGAGACCGTCGTCGATCATGGCGAAGCGGCCGGAGGCGAGCGCGAAGCGCTGCCGATAGGTGCCTGCCACATACTCGCCGCTAGCCGACGGGTTGAACGGCTGACCGGTCTCGGCGGCGAGCTGCTTGCCGAGATCCTCTAACTCCCGACGGCGCAGCGTGCCGATAAGGTTTTTCGCGAACACCAGTCCACGCGCCTGGCGTTCGGCGAGCCCCTGCCCGATGAGCTGCTCGGCCCGCCGTTCCATAGCGTCGCGGACCTCGGCGCCGAAGCCGCCCTGGCCAAGCGCCACAGGGTCGCGCGCGACGGCCTGCCGATCGAGCCATGTCGCGCCGCTCGCGGTCACCTGCGCTTCGATCGAGAGATCGGAGCGGACGGCAAGCGCCACGCGACGCTGCCCTCTTGCGTCATCGAATTTGCGAAGCTCGACGATTGAGCCTGGCGCGCTGTCGCCGGCAGCGTCGAGGTCGGGCAGCCGGATGTGGTGGGTGCGGCCGTCGACCCCGTCGACCACGGCATAGGCGGTCGCCTTGAGCTCGTCGTCGAGACCGCGATCAACGAGACGCCCGATGACGGGGACGTCAAGATTTTCGCCTGATAACACGTAACTCGCGCTCCCGCGCTCGATGCCGCGTTCGGTCAAGCTGCGGTGGATACGCTTGATGATGTCGCCGCGTTCGCCGAGCTCGCGCAAGGTCGTTTCGGCGGCCTCGTCCATGGACCATTGGCCGGGCCCGAGTTGATGAGCGAGGCCAAGACTTTCCAAGTGTCGCAGCCGGCCAACCTTCAACGCATGGAATTGATCGGGCTGCTGCTCGGGACGCGGCGCAAGGTCGATAACACCGTGCTGGTTTGCATCGCGAACAAGCTGGCGATCGAGCTGCGTCCAGCGCTCGGCTCCGATCTGGCTCTCGAGCGAGCGACGAATGTCGAGATCGGAGCGCAGTCCAAGTTCCTGGGTGACCAGGTCCTGGGCGCGGGCGCGCATCCCTTCCTTGATGTAGTCGCGGGAGATGACGAGGTCTTGGCCGTCCTCTGCGACGCCGCGCACGATGATGTGGACGTGGGGGTGCTGGGTGTTCCAGTGATCGACCCCCACCCAGTCGAGCTTGGTACCCAGATCCACTTCCATCTGGCCGACCAATTCGCGGGCGAAACCCTTGAGGTCGGCCATGTCAGGCGCGTCCTCGGGCGAGACGATGAAGCGGAAATAGTGGCGGTCATTCTGACAGCGCTCGGCGAAGGCCTTGGGATCGGCATCCTCGGTGCCCGGGCCGAACAGGTGGGCCTTCTCCCCGTCCCGGGTCACGCCTTCGCGCCGGAGATAGCCGAGATGCGTCGCGAGCGGCGCCGACCTCGCCCTGTGCCGGACGACCCGGGTCTTGATGGTCACCAGACGCGAGCGGCCGGTGAGCAGACGGCGTGCCCGCACGCTGGCGGCTCGGCCGCGGCCGAAGCGCGAATGACGGTGGCTGACGAGCTGGCCGGCTCGCGAAATGCCGCCGCCAGCGCGTTGAGCGGCGGCAAGCGCCTGGGCGATGAAGGGCTTGGCCCGCTGGCTCCTCGAGGAGCGGATGCGGCCGGGCCGTGGTTGAAAATCGCTGTCTTCAGCCATGGCCAGCCTCGACAATGTGCGGAATGCAGAATCCGTGCAACGGGTTGATAGTCGAGCGCACATTGCGTGCCGAAGCCGCACATTGCGGACCCGAGGAAAAATAGCAGCACAAACAACCAACCGACCGAGCCGCACATTGCGGCCTTTTATCTCGCCATCGTCCGGTCGGTACTTGCGGCGATTTGCGACAAGTTCGGATCATTGTGCTGGATCCTTCAATAGTGCCTGCCCGAACACGTTGGCTGGTGGCCGATTCATTGCAAATGAGCCGCCGCGACTTGGCCGTTGACTTGCGAAGCCCCCACTGTTTGCGAGCGTTTGCGATAGCGATCGTTACCCGAAGGGCCGAGACACCCCTAGGGTGGCTCGGTGAGGAGCGAAGCGACGAGTAGAGCGCGGGCCGAAGGCATCGCCCGTATGATTGTGTTGCAGCGTTTCGAATGCCAACCGAATGTCCGTCACGGGACGCCAGCGAACCTGGAAACTGACGGCTGATATCACGAGCTGCCCGATGTGCAGCCGCCGCAACAAGGGTGCGTGCAGACGTACCGCGATCCGCGCATTGACGTTGAAGATGCCGTGCAGTCATTGCGATCGCCCCGTGGCCGAGAGCGCGACGAACAGGCCCTCCGAGTGCGGCGCAATCGCCGAAACATCGTGCACCGGAGTGGCAGCTGAGCCACCATGCGCGGGTTGATCGAGCGCCGCTCGCGCGCCAGGGGACGGCCCGTCAGCGTGGTCGAAGAACAGCGGCGCCCGCGTCCAGGATGAACGAGAAGAAGCCGCGAGGAGAAGAGGTCCTGGTGCTCCCTCCGCGCCGACAAAAGGGACGATGGCTGCGACATAGGCGACGGTCTCGGCGGGCAGTGGACGATGTCTATCGCGAAACTCCTCGTAGCGGCCAGGACCTGCATTATAGGCCGCGAGAAAGCCCGGCGAGCCGTAGCGATCGTGCAGTTCGCGAAGGAAGGCGGCGCCGGCGAGGATGTTGTCACGGGGATTGAAAGGATCGCGTCCGAGACCGTAGCGAACTCGCATGTCGGCCCAGGTCTTGGGCATAAGTTGCATCAGGCCGAGTGCACCTTTGGGTGAGACGGCACGCCGATCGCCATTGCTCTCGACCCGCATCACGGCGCGTATCCATGCAGCCGGAATGCCGAAGCGCTGCGCGGCCTCTGCCACATGAGCTGCGTAGTGATCGTTCGCCGGTTGACTTCGTGCCGGCGTGCTCTGCCCGGACACTGCTGCCGTTGGCCCGCCAATCACCAGCAGGCCGGTAAGGAGGAGAACGGCAAGGCTCACCCTGTCTCCGCCATCATGGCGAGGCGTCTTGCTGCCTACCGGCGGTGCGCACGGACCGCCGGCTTGACCGCCGCTGTGCGCGGCAGCCGCCCGACCGTTGCGCGGACCCGAGGGATGAGACGGCTTTCCCCCGAGCAAGGAGGTGGACCGTTGACGCGCCTGGTTGCCGGCATGCACGACAGGATACAGCATGCAATCAGTCCCGCTCCGCGCGTTGGGGCAGACGATTCCAGTTGAGCGTCCAGGCCGATTTGTCGTCGCCCGACTGGAAGAGATTGGCGCGGATCGGCCGCGGCAGCGCCGGGTCGTCGATGACGAGCGAAACGTAATCGCCGGCCTTCTCGCCGGTACGCTTCCAGCCTGCGCCGATCTCCGGGCCGTCGGCATCGCCGAGGCGGATACGGTAGTCCGGCGCGTTCTCGGCATCGGAGGATTCGGCCGGGACGAGGGTGAGAATCCGCTCGAAGAACAGCGTTTCAACGCGTCCGGTGAAGCCGGACTTATCGCGGGTGAACTGGCCGATTTGCGCCATGGGAGACCTCCTGGGGTGCTGGGTTGGGAAGCGGGTCAATGGGTGGCGGCGCGCCAGACGAAGTGGCCGTCGCCGGCCTCATTGGTCCAAAGCGGGGCTGCGCGCGCGACGATCGAAGTGACGGGAAGCGAGCCGAAATAGCGGCCGTCCAGGCTGTCCGGGACGTTCGGGTTCATGAGAAAGACCTCGCCCGGCTCGAGGGTATGGCAACCGCTCCAACGCGGCAGCGGACGGCCGCGATGATCGTGGTCGTGTGCGGCGCCGACATCGACATGGTCGACGGAAACGGTGTCGCCTGACCGGCAAACAGTCTGCCCGGGCAGCGCCATCACACGCTTCAGCAGCGGCACCCCTTGGGGAAGGAAGCCGCCATCGGCAAGGAAGCTCGCGATCGGCTCCGGCAGCCGTACCGCGACCAGTTCGAGGGCGTGCAGTTCTCCAACCGGATGCAGCACGTAGAGTCCTATCGGCGTGCTCGCGGTAGCGTTCCAGATCAGCCGCGGCGCAGGATGAACGAGCGCCAGGGCGCCAGCGACCAGCGCCGCAAGGTAGGTCAACATGAGATAGCCGAAGGGGGTCATGGCGTGACGCTCCGGCGCTTGAGCCAGGCGATATGTTGCTCGCGCGTGTAGGCGCGCGGTACATGGTCGGCAGCGAGACGGTTGTGGAGATGCCGCCAGTATTCCGGCGCGGCGTCAGCCGGATCGATGGAGAGCGCCTCAATGGCGTCCACGGCCTGCAGCACGCGCTCAACCTTTGGCCAGCTATCGACGCTCAGCAGGATTTCGCCGCCGGGGCGGACGAACGGCAGCGTCTGATAGCGCTGCCCGGACTCCACGGCGCGCACGATGTCCATGCGCGACACCACGGTGCCGTAGTCGTTCGACGCCCAGCGGACGAAGCCGAAGATGCTGCCCGGCGTAAAGCTCGAGATGCTGCGGCGGCGGTCAAGGATCCTCTCTTCAGTGCGACGGCCGAAGCGCAGCCAGTGCTCGATGCGCCTCTCGATCCAGGTCAGCTCGACATGGGTGAGCGCGACACCGCGTCGGTGCGAGGTCGGCACGGCACGCGGCGGCAAGGCCTCGTTGTCATTCATGACGGCTCTCCGGCGTCAGTGGGGAACTCTCGCGCCAGCAACTCGCGCAGCATGTCGGCAACGGTCACGCCGCGCTGGAACGCGGCGACCTTGATACGGCCGCGCAGCGCCGGCGTGACGTCGATGGTCAGGCGCGCGGTGAATGCGGCTACGTTATTCACGCTGCGTGGCGGTACATCGCTGGCCTTGATCCAGCTTTCGGCATCGCCGGGACGCGAGGCGAAGCCGCGCTTGGTGGAGCGCTCGCTCATGGCGCGAACCTCGCAACTTCAGCGGCGAGAGCCGTGATCTCCCGGGCGGCGGCGCTCTGCTCGACGGACTCGAAGACGAGCCGACCGGACTGCGCGGCATCAGCGAAGACGACACGTTGGCCGATGGTGCTGGCGAGCACCGGCGGATCGTGATCGGCGAGCGTTTCGGCGGTCTCGCGGGCGATGATCGTGCGCGCGCCGCAGCGGTTGAGCACAAAGCGAGCGGCGAGCTGTGGCCGGTAGATGCGGGCCTCTCGCAGCAGAGCGAGCATCTCGGCCGAGGCCCAGCCGTCGAATGGCGACGGCTGCACGGGGATCAGTACCAGATCCGCCGCCAGCAGCGCCGAACGCATCAATCCAGCGACGCGCGGTGGCCCGTCAATGACGACATGATCGGCGGTGCGTGCGATCTCCGGCGCCTCGCGGTGGAGCGTATCGCGTGCGAGGCCAACGACGCCGAACAACCGTGCGACGTTCTCCCTCGCGCGCTGCTGCGACCAGTCCAATGCCGAGCCCTGGGGATCAGCGTCGATCAGCGTCACACGCTTTCCGCGCAGCGCCCACTCACCGGCCAGATGCAGGGCGAGCGTGGTCTTGCCGACACCGCCCTTCTGGTTGAGTACGGCGACGATCATCGCTTGCCTCCCGTCTTGCGACCTGGAAGCGGCAGAGATGGTTGGGCTGGGTCCTTGGTTGGTGGCTCAGCGCGAGCGTCGTCGTTATCCGCAGGACGTACGGGCCCACTACAACAGTTAGATTCTAAGTTAGACTCTAAGTTAAGGCCGGGAATCGCGGTTTCCGGCCAGAGCGTTAGTTGCGGTTCACGCGTGCGAAGTCCCGATAGGGCTGCGTGCGGAATCCCGATATGGCTTGCGTGCGAAGTCCCGAGCGCTTCCACAGCTCCGTCCACAGGGGCAGTGGATAATTTGGCCGGAACAATGCGCAGCAATTCGCGGCGCGCTTCACGCTCGATGCGCAAGCGGTAGCCGGGAAGCGGCTGACGCGCGGCGATGCGCCGGATCTGCAGCGCAAAATCAGAGACACGCACCAGACTGCCCGACTTCGCATGGAGGTGTGCGACCTCGAACCGCCATCCTCTTGGCTGGCGACCGGCGTGCTTGCGCGCGACGCGGTAGAGCCAGCGCTCTATCCCGCCGGTCAGGCTGAAATAGGCCGGATCGATCGTGAGAACGAGTGAGCGATCGATGACGCCGCGATAGAACCAGTCGGGGAGGACAAATTCCATGCCTTCGACGCGGCCGTCGCGCCGGGCGCATTCCTCCCATTCGTTAATCCAGGAGAACTGGTGGCGCCGCCAATGTTCGCCCTGCCGGATGCTGGTGCGGATCACGGTCGCCTGCAGGCGTGTCAGTGCTCCCTTCAAGAGCTTGTAGTCGCGGGCTCCGGTCTGCCGGCCGACGGCGGTCAGAAGCTGGTAAGGTGTGAAGCGCAGGAAACGCGAGGTCTTCAGTCCAAGGTTCTCCGCCTCGACAATCTGGCTGGCCGCCCAAATCAGCACGTCGGCATCCCAAATGGTCGCCATCCCGTGCTCGGGAACCGCATAAACCTCGACGCAGATGTCGCCGGCCTCATAAAGGATCGGTGTCGTCCGCTTGGCCTTGGCCAGCGAAAAGAACGGGCGCTCCATCAGGTCGCGCTGATCGCGCGGGCTGGCATCGCCAGTGGCGACAACGAACGGGTCGAGCTTGCTTCGCTCGCTGGGTGTGATGAGGCGACGCGACGACATAACGACCGTTGCCTAGCGATGCGCGTTGCCGGCAGCGCGGGCCTCGAGATAGCGCGGATCCGACGTTGAATTGCAGGCGGCCTGATCGGCCCAGGCTTCGAGATCGCCGATGGCGTAGACGACGCGGCCGCCGAGCTTGCGAAAGGTCGGGCCATTGCCATGGCAGCGGTACTTCTCCAGCGTGCGCGGCGAGATGCCGAGGAGGCGCGCGGCCTCGGGGGTGCGCACGTAGCGGGTGGCGAGTTGCGCGGGCCTGTCGAGCATGGGAGTTCTCCGTCTTGCCTCGAAGCGCCGCGGCCAAATCGCGGCATGTCCGGGCCACAGTGGCGGAGAGTTCAGGCGTTGGGGGTGGACGAAAATTTGACGTACGTTTGTGTCCCCCCATCGTCGCAACCAGGCGAAGCCAGGCGCTACCAGCGGACGCGGGTTAACTCATCGGGACGATGGCTTTGAGGGATTGGGGCCGATCACAGGCCGCGTAGAAGTTTCAGATAACCGCGCTCGACCAGAACGATCGAGTCATGAATGAGGCGGTTCGCCTTACGGCGGGCATGCGAATCCTTCCACTCGACCGAACGACGGTGCGCGTGGTCGGAGGCCAGCACCTTCGCCGCCACGTCTCGCGGGCCGCCGCCCAGGTCGTAGACGTCGAAGGCGTGAAGGAGCTGTATCAGTCGACGTTTCTGAAACGACGTCAGCCGCAGCGCCGCCGGCAGAAGACCAGTGCGCTGACCAGCAAGGCGGCGGGCCAAGTGCAGCGCCACGTCGGCGCGCAGTTCGCCCATGCTGTCGAGCGGCACAAGCACGGCGGGGTGGCGCATGGCCTGCTCGTCGCGCAACCGGACATGGAGCTCGCCCGAGCCGTCGGAGACAACCATCTCGCGACCGTCAGCATCCATCTGCTCAACGGTCGCCAGTCCGAAAGACTTGCGATCAATCGGATGAACGGTCTCAAACTCCGGCGGCGCGGACTGGAGGATCAGTGTTCCCGGTGAAGCCTCGGGCAGCCAAATGGCTGGTTCGGGCCCAACCGGAGAGGCGGGGTCATGGGCGACACCGCAACCTCCATCGACGTGCGAAACTCGTTCGGATGGTTTCGGGATCAGCGCCCTCGCGCGCGATCTGGCGTTCAGCACGGACGAAATCGCGGCGATAGTCGGCATTGCGCCGCAGAAACTCAAGGGCAAAACCCGGACGCTCAAGGCGATTCAGGCGTTCCATGGTCTCGGGCGCCCGCCAATACTGGGTCGGCATGGTCTTCTCGTCTTTCGTTCTGTGCCCCCCACCACGAATCGAGAAAGACGCTACAAGAAACTAGACCCTTAGGTTGCATCACGCGAGGCCGCAATTTGTGTGATCGGACGCAAATTCACTGCATCCGCGGCAGCAAAAGGTCCCGATATCCGGCTTCCGACATCCATCGCGCACGGGCGAGATGGCTGTCGTGGACGATTTTGGCACGATCCGGTTCGCGTGCGGGGTCGAGGCCGAAGATCACGCTGACCACCTCACGCCAGTCGGCGCCCTCCTCCTCGGCCATTAACAACCTAACGTAGATCGCAAGATGTTTCTCGTCGTAGGCGTTGACGCGATCAGTTATTGGCGGGCTGTCCTGGAATGGCGCCTCGTTCATTGCAATTGCCCCTCAGCATGGATGCAGCGACTAGAACTCATCTAAGCCCCGGAACTTTGCAAGCCGGGGAACCGTCGTACGCGATTTGTGCCGTGATGCGCAAATCGCATCGCGGTGCTCCCCGGAAGTGGCAAACTCTACCCAAGCCAGCGAACTCGAATGAAACAAGTGTGGCCCCAAGTTTGTGAACTGACGGGAAAACGTGCGAGGATTGCGTACTGAGTCGTTTTCCGAATGGAGGACGAACCGCGCCGCATTCCACTTAGTCGACGGTCGCATGTGACCGGGTTCCAAGCTCTCGACCGGGATGGCCGAGCATGAGAGCGCTCTTGAACGGGACTTCGTGACGCTCGCAAGCTGCATGGACGCGAGCGCTGACGGCACAGCCGGTAACAATCCACTTCCAGCATGAGGGACGCCGGCGGCGATACACACCGGACTTTCGCGTCGACTCGGGCGACGACCATTGCGAGATCGTCGAGATCAAATGCCGGCCTGACCTCCGAGCTGGCTGGCTTCGCTTTCGGCCGGCCTTTTGCGGCTGCGCGAAACTGGGCACATTGCACGGCATTCGATATCGGCAGCTCGATGATGTAACGCGGTTGCTGCCGCTCAGGAGCGCGCCTGTCGATACGGTGTTCGCCGAAAGGGCGGTCGCACATGCCTGCGCACATGCGGTCAGCTTTGGCGATTTGATCGATGCGCCGATCTCGCGTGAGGCAAGCCTTGCGGTGGTCTGGCGGCTCATCGCACGTGGCGCGCTCATTATCGATTTGACGATGCCGATTACCTCCAAGTCACGAGTGACGGCCGGAGCGTTCCCCCGCGTAGATTGTCGAGAATACTCCGTGGAGAAATACTCTTCAATAGACCTCTCTCGTATCCATGGCGATACGGGAGATACTGGCGCTCAATTTGATAAAGTACCGGCAGGCTGCAGGCCTGTCTCAGGAGGAACTCGCCCACCGTGCCGATATAGACCGCACGTACATCAGTTCGATTGAACGCTGCAAATATGCAGCCAGCATCGATGTTCTCGATCGACTTGCCCGTGAACTGGGGGTTGAAGCAGCGGATCTCCTGCAAAAGAGAACCCGCGCGCCGCGTGCGAAGCGGGGCACCTAACCAATAGAGAAGTGTGTACCCGAGCGGGGTCTTCTCTCGCTGCCGCGGCTCAAAGCCTGCTGCTCCCCAAAACCACAAATGGACTACCCACCACCAGATTCCTGACTTCTGCCAACTGAGCCAGTTCGCAAAACCTGGGACGAATTCACGAAACCTCGGACCAGTTCGCGAAGCCACGGCATCGACACTAGACGATATCCGGCGGATCCGGTGAAGCCGTTACACGACCAGCGGTCGTCATCCGACGAACCACGCGTTATCTATATAGGCTCACCGCGCCCTCTGACAGCATGATGTGGCGGCCAGGCGCTGACCACGGACAGAAGCATGAGCTCGGCGGCGTGACGTTCACTCGGGAGGCTGACATCATCGGGCCCATTACAGAAGGCGGCGTACTCATTTAGCGGCTGGCCGCCTGACGTCCGCTTACGCCCCAACAGCGGCGGCGGAGCAGCAATGTCTTAATGTCCTCAAAACCAGCCGTACCCGCCGGGGCGGCGTCCGCTTGAAGCAGAACGCAGCTGGGTATCTGGGGCCCGCATCAATTCGCTATAGTCGCGCGCAGATGGCTAAATTGACCTTTGCCCGCATCGGCTGCGGTACCCCATACATGCACGAGCGCCAGAGCCACTCGACAGGACCGAACCGATAGCGGCGCAGCCACCACGCGCTGAACACCATCTGCGCGAGATACACGAAAATGCCGATCGCCAGTGTCGCGGCCACGCCGAGGCGGCCAAATTGGCCTAGACCATAGCCGTAGAAGATCCAGCCGCAGATCACAGATTGCGCCAGATAGTTGGTGAACGCCATGCGGCCAAGCGGCGCCGCCCAGCCCAGCATCCTCTGCCCGCCCGAGAGGTTCACAGCGGCGATGACTGCGGCCGCATAACCCAGGGCCAACACGACCGCCCCCAGCTCTTCCACCGAAAAACGCGCGCGCCCGAGCGACGGCCAATCGAAGAGCTCTTGTCCTGCTGTCGCGAGACTCAATCCGCCGCCGAGAAGAATGCCAAAGGTTGCGACGACGAACAGCAGGCGCCGGTTCGCCGAAGGACGACGCAAAACCCCGCTGCGCCACGCGAAGGCGCCGACCAGGAACAGCGCGACAGTGCGCGGAAAGCCTATGACGTGCGACGGAAAAATCGCCGGCACCTCGCGGATCCGGAATTCGAGCACATCGAAAAATCCGCCCGTGCCGTACGCACGCGTCGCGTCCGCGGCAAGAGCGGCCATCTCGGCTGCACCCGGCAGCGGCACGATCGGCGGTAGCACCGGAATCGTCAAGTAGAGCCCCAGAAGCAGCAGGGCTGCACCCGCCATAAGCCACCGCGCGCCGCCAAGGAAGGGCAGCACCACGAGGCCGGCCAGCGCATATTGGACCAGAATGTCGCCGTCCCAGATCAAATAGAGATGCACCAGGCCAATCGCCAGCAACACCACCAGCCTGCGCACGAGCAAGATCATGCGCTGTGGATTGCCGCCAAGCCGCTCGAATTGGATGGCGAGGCCGACGCCGAACAGCAGCGAGAACAGCGCAACCGCCTTGAAGCCGACGGCGACCGTCAGCACAGCCTGGACGGCCCAGTCGAGCGACCCCGCATTCGGCAAGAACGGCGCGAAGATGGAGACCCGGAAATGCGGTCACGATGTTCATGGCGAGCACGCCGAACAGGGCCAAGCCCCGCAGCACGTCAATCGCGTCAAGCCGTTCCGACGGGGTCATAGGCTTTGGAGGCGCGTCACTCGCCGTTGGCGCGGGGCGCGAGCCGATGCTTCCGCCGGTCATTGCAGGACTCCCCGATTTCCGATGGAGAGATTTAGAATGCCGCCTCGTGCCGCATCAAACTACCTGAATTGGGTGGCTGACTCGAACCATGACAAATTGATTCACTGCCAGCGCGCGAGGAAATAAACATGAACTTGGATTAGCCGAAATTTCTCCAATGGCTCAACTTGATCTCATCGAACGCGAAATCTCTGCGAATACGGAGCAGTATCTATGGTTGTCCGAATTTCGGCGTTTGAAACGATCCGATGGAAGGATTCTTCCAACCAGACGTTCCGAAGTTTATCGACACCGCGGGGTGGACTAAGGGTGTTCTCCGCAGCAAGCCCAAAATTGGAATCTGTTGCTTTAGCGACACAAACGACAACGAACTAATGTGGGAGCATCACACTGCCAACTAACTCTTGACGACGTTCATCTTGTGCGACTTGCATAGTCACAACCGCAGCGGCGTGGCGAGGTGTTATGTCTGAACTAGCTGCCTCGTTACCCGCCTGAACCTAGTTTCGCTTGTCACTCGACAGCGGACATTACCGCCCCCTATGCGAAAGTCTGCCACGGGCCAAAAAAGCGGTAACGCCCCTGCCCAGCAGAAGGAGCCGACATTGCTATCATGAAAACACGCCCTAGTTGATAGGCGACCTTACGTAAATCTGGTCTGTCTCCAGAGACCCATACCTGTCCAGGGACGGAAGGGCGTGCTGAGTGAGATGGAGTGAGCTTTATGACCCTGTACGAGCACTTGCCAGCCGACATCCGCGAAGTCGTGGACGCTTACGTCGGGGACCTCAGGCCCCAACCTTGGCGGATTCGCTTCCTCTTGCTGATTGATCTCCTTCAAGAGAAGTTGGAGAGCGGACCCGCCGCTGAGCATTGGCGTCTACTTCAACAATGGACCGGCATAGTGACGGCAATCTTGGAACACTTGCCGCCTGACAGTTCGGTCGTCGAATGTTTGGGGTTGATGAGCATCAGCTTCAACGACCAATGGCGCGCTCAGGCGCTCGGCCAGATCGAGCGCGATCCCACTGTGCTGGATCAGTTGGTCGCAATTTGCCCCGACTGGGAGGACATCGTCGAAACCGTATTGGAGGCGAATCAAAGTCGGCCGATCAAGGCGCGCAAGGCTCGCGCTCGCTGATCGGGATCGATCCTGCATGTGCACCGGCTCGCCGAGCTTTAGACGGCCAGCTCTTGAGCTTAGCGATGCCCCGCCCGGGCCACCGGGCGAGGCATTGCGGATCGGATTAGTCGCCCTTCCGACGGTTAGGACGAGACCAAATCAAGCTGAAGCCCTCGCCTTCTTCATCGGCGAACAGGTTGGCGAAGATCGGAGCAGTGAAGCTCGGGTCGTCAAGCTTGAGGCCGAGATAGTCGCGGCCCTCGTTGGTGCGCTTGGACCAAGCGGCCCCGATCTCGACCTTATGTCGTGCACCACATAATGTGGATTATGCGTAGAGCGGCATTATGCGGAGTGTTGGCCTGTGAGGCTGGATTTCCGCCGGTTTTGGCGGATTTTGCTTCGCATAATGTCGAACACCTTGGGCCGTCGTGACGCATAGTCCGCCTTAAACGGAGGTCGTTTTTGGTCTATGTTTGCGCGCGACATGAACATTTAGACGTAGGCTACAAAGTTGGTCGACAAGAATGACGCTTCGGGGGAAATCGAACGCATTCGACGGCGGTTAGCTGATCTGAATGCAGAGCGGATGGAGCTTGAGCGTGAATTGGAAGCGCTTGAGCAAAAGCTGATCTCTGGTAGCCGTGCGGCCGAACGGCACGCTTTTGCTGATGCCCCTGTTACCAACAACTCGTCGTCTATCGAGAAAATCGAGTTGTTCCGGAGCCTGTTCGCCGGGCGTCCCGATGTTTTCCCGGTGCGATGGGAAAATAGAAAAGCTGGACGCTCCGGTTATTCGCCGGCCTGTTCCAACGAATGGGCAAAAGGAATCTGCGGGAAACCGAAGGTAAAATGTGGGGAATGCCCGCATCAGGCTTTCATTCCCCCTTCCGAGGACATCATCGAAAAGCACCTTCGTGGCGGCGATGCCCGCACCGGTGACTTTGTCGCCGGTGTATATCCATTGCTCCAGGACGAGACTTGCTGGTTCCTCGCCGCAGACTTCGACAAGGAGGCGTGGGCGGAGGACGCCGGGGCGCTCCTGCAAACCTGCCGCGGCAGGGGCATTGCTGCCGCTCTCGAGCGGTCCCGATCGGGAAATGGCGGTCATGTCTGGATATTCTTCAGCGAACCGATCCCGGCGCGGATCGCGCGTCAGATGGGGGCGGCCCTGATCACGGAGACGATGGAGAAACGTCCCGAGATCGGCTTCTCCTCTTATGATCGGTTCTTTTCCAACCAGGATACGATGCCACTTGGTGGCTTCGGCAATCTGATTGCACTTCCCCTCCAACGAAAAGCTCGCGAAGTTGGCAACAGCGTTTTTGTCGACAGAGATCTGCTACCTTACGACGACCAATGGGCGCATCTGTCGTCTCTCCCAAGATTATCAGCTGATGCGGCCTTCAGGATCGCCAACGAGGCGGAACTGTCAGGACGGGTGTTGGGCGTCCGGATGCCGGTCGATGACGAACATGCCGACGAGCCGTGGAAGATGTCGCCGTCACGCCGTAGTGAGCCACGGCGTATCAATGCTGCGATACCACAGCAAATCAGGATCGTGGTCGCTGATCAGGTCTACATCGACAGGACAGAACTTCCGCCGGCCCTGATTGCGCAGTTCGTTCGCTTGGCAGCGTTCCAGAACCCGGAATTCTATCGCGCGCAAGCAATGCGTTTGCCGACATTCGGCAAGCCTCGGATCGTCTCGTGCGCCGAGCTCCATCCGCGACATGTTGCTCTGCCTCGCGGCTGCTTCGACGAAACTGTCGAACTCATTAAGAGTCACGGGGCGGTCGCCGTTTTGGACGATCATCGCGAAGATGGAACGGCGCTGCCTGCCGGCGTCTCGTTCCAGGGCGGACTGCGAGGGCCACAATCCCGGGCTTTCGATGCTCTCGTTGCCCACGACAGCGGCGTGCTCGCCGCCACGACGGCCTTCGGCAAGACGGTTGTCGCAGCCGCACTCATCGCACATCGCGCCCGCAACGCGCTGGTTCTCGTTCATCGCCGGGAACTACTCACTCAATGGGTGGAGCGCCTGAGTTCCTTTTTGAACATCGACCCGAAACAGATCGGCGTTATCGGGGGTGGAAAAAGAAAGCCAACCGGCGTCATCGATGTGGCGCTCATCCAGAGCCTCGTCCGCAATGGAGAGGTGGCTGATATCGTTGCCGATTACGGTCATCTGATTGTCGACGAATGCCATCATCTGTCCGCTGCAAGCTTTGAGCTTGTGGCTCGGCGGCAAAAGCGCGATACGTCGTCGGCCTGTCCGCGACCGTTGCCCGAAAAGACGGGCATCATCCCATCATCTTCATGCAATGCGGCCCTGTTCGCCATCGGGTCGATGCAAGAGTTCAGGCTGCCGAACGTGGCATTCGTCACCGCGCGCGCGATCGCTCGACGAAATTTGAATTGCCGCCGTCCTTGGCGTTGGCCGAACGCCCGTCAATGCCGGCGATCTATGCAGCCTGGCGCAGGACAGTGGCCGGAACGACCTGATCTTTGATGATGTATTGAAATCGCTTGAAGCCAAGCGTTCGCCCATCGTTCTGACGGAACGAAAAGACCATCTCGATTATCTTCATCAGAGATTCTCGCCATTCGTGAAAAATCTCGTGGTCCTGCGCGGCGGCATGTCCGCGAAGGATCGCAAAACAGCCAACACGGTGTTGAATGTTCCTGATGATGATGAGCGTCTGATACTCGCAACAGGCCGCTACATCGGTGAAGGCTTCGATGACGCTCGACTCGACACGCTGTTCCTGACGATGCCGATCGCCTGGAAGGGAACATTGGCGCAGTATGTCGGCCGCCTCCACCGCCAGCATGATGGCAAGAAAGACGTTCTGGTCGTCGACTATGTCGATAATACCGTCCCGGTTCTGGCCCGGATGGCCGCGAAGCGACGGGCGGGTTATCGCGCGCTAGGCTATGTGCTGGAGTAGTGGCGCCCCGCTGTTGGCGGGGCGCCTTGGCCGGTTCATCGCGACCAGATGAGCTTGTGCTCGCCTTTGTCGACCTGGACGAGGGAGGCGTAGACCGGCGCCGTGAAGGACGGATCGTCGAGCTTGATGGAGAGGTACTCGGCGCCCGTCTCGCGAGCGGTCCTGCTCCAGCCGGCTCCGAACTCGACGCCGTTGGCGGTGACGCGATAGTCGGGCGCCTTGTCGTTGTCGCGGTCGCAGGGCTTGATGGTGGCCTTGACGTTGAGGGTGAGGGTCTTGATCGTGCCGGGGTAGGCGCCGTTCTCGTCGCGGGTAAAGGTGCCGATCTGAGCCATTGTCGTATCTCCTGAGAGGTTACCCGAAGCCGCCCAACGCGGCCTCGATGGTGGTCGAGAGGCGACGGGCCGGACGACTGCATCTGAAGGACCGCAGCGTCAGCGGAGGACGGCGGCAGCCGAGCTTGTTGCCTCGCGAGGAATGCGGCGCAGCCGCAGGGGAAGAAGGTCGGCGAAGCCGTTGCAGGCCAAGTCCGGACCGGCGCCAGACCAGCCCCAAGAGAGGCCGCAGCGGGGGCTTCGCCGGCATTGTCGACAGAGGACGACGCTGGCGGTCGGCGCCTCTTCAGCACGTTCGGCGCCGCCGGCTCGTCAGCCCTCCGGCATCACGGCCACCATGCTCCGACCCAACGGCACACGCCGCGCCCGACGGGTCTCCACGGACACGTTGGGTTCGGGTCCAGTGGACAAAACGCCTATCGCATGGAATGGGATCGAAACCTTCGCTTTGCTCGACGCGCCGGGCGCTCCCGGCGTGAACAAGCAACTCGAAGGAAAAACGTGGTGACAAAACGAAAGCGCAGACATCGTCGAAGCGTCGATGTCCGGATCAACTGGCTGCAACCGCATGTCGATGGCTTCAAGGACTGGCTCGCGCAGCGGAAATACACACCGGCGACAGTAACAGAGGTGGTGCGCCTGCTCGCGCTGTGGGCCGATTGGGTCCGCGCGTCCGGCTTCGAAGTCGAACCGCTCGCCGCCGGCTTCGCCGCATCGGCGTCGGTGTTCCGGGGCGGCAAGACAACTCGTGCGCCACAGGGCGCCGCCGCGCTGTTCATCGCCTATCTGCGTGAGAAGAACGTCCTGCCGCCGGAGCGGCAGCCGTCGCTGGAGGAGACATGGCCGGCACTGGCCGCCTTCCGTCGCTGGATGCGGGAGCAGCGCGGCGTCAAGGACTCCACGCTCGACACCTATCAGGCGATCCTGGTCGACCTCTTGGTCTCGCTTGGCGCTGATCCGGCGGCATACACGGCGGCCGCGATCCGCGGCTTCGTGCTCAATCGCGCGAAGCCGCACGGACGCGGACGGGCGCAAGGCATCACCGTCGCCACGCGCGCCTACCTCAAGTATCTGGTGGCGACCGGACAATGCCCGGTCGGCCGGGAACAGGCTGTTCCAAGCTTCGCGAACTGGCAGTTGGCGACGACGCCACGCTTTCTCGGGCAAGCCGACATCGACCGCCTTCTTGCCGCTTGTGACGGCGAGGTTCGGCTGCGCGATCGGGCCGTCATCCTGCTCCTTGCCCGCTTGGGCCTCAGAGCAAGCGAGGTCGCCAATCTCGCCTTTGATGAGATCGACTGGGTGGCTGGCAAGATAACCCTTGCCGGCAAGGCTCGGCGCGAGGAGCGCCTACCGCTGACCCAGGAGATTGGCGATGCCATCCTCGCCTATATCGAGCGGGCACGGCCACGCATTGCTACGGCGCGGGTCTTCCTGACGAGTGCTGCACCCGTCAGGCCGCTCAGCCGCATCGCCGTGAAATGCATCGTGCGCCGTGCCCTCGACAGGGCTGGCGTCAAAAGCATCCATCGTGGGGCTCATGTTCTGCGCCACTCCGCTGCCACGACCATGCTGCGCAACGGCGCCAGCCTCGCCGGCGTCGGCGCCGTGCTGGGGCACCGCTCCCCATCGGTCACAGCGCTCTATGCCAAGGTGGACATCGGCCTCCTGTCGGAGATTGCGCAGCCCTGGGGCGGGAGGCTGCCATGTTGAGCGAGGACGCCGACGGCTACATCACCCTTCGCCGCACGCTCGGTTACAAGCTGGTCAAGGCCGAGCGGCATCTTCGTGCCTTCGCGCGCTTCGCCGCCGGGCGGGACGAAGCGCATATCCGCGGCGCATCCGTTCTCGCCTGGCTGGCGACGGTCGCCCGGACGCCGGGCGCACGCGAGCGGCGCCTGACGGACCTGATCCTGTTCGCGCGCTTCCTGCATGCCGAAGATCCTCGGCATGAGATCCCGCGCGCCGACTTCGCGCGAAGCCGGCAAACGCGACCGATCCCCTATATCTATACCGCGGACGAGATCGCCCGCATCCTCGATGCCGCCGGCAGGCTCCGGCATCAAAAGCCCAATCCCCTGCGTCGCCAGCTCTACGTCATGCTGTTCGGGCTGACCGCCGCGACGGGACTGCGCATCTCGGAGGCCATCGCGCTCAAGCTTGACGACATTGGGCCCGATGGTGTGCTGCACATCCGCGAGACCAAGTTCCGCAAGAGCCGGCTCGTGCCGCTGCATCCGACGGTCATCGAGGCGCTCGGCCGCTATCTCGATGCGCGCCGCCAACACGCCGGCGAAAGCGATTGGCTGTTCCCATCCGTCCGGCACAGGGCGCTGTGCTCGACGACCGTGAATTACACATTCCGCTGCGTCTTGCGGCGAGCGGGAATTGCACCGGAGCGAAGCCAGCAGCCTCGCATCCACGATCTGCGCCATACCTTCGCAACTCGCGTGCTCGAACAATGCGGCGTCGAGCGTGGCGCGGTCGCCCGGCACTTCGTCGCTCTGTCGACCTATCTCGGCCATGCCGATATCCGGAACACCTATTGGTATCTCCAGGCGACGCCGGAGATGATGGCGGATATCGCCTCGGCGGCGGAAATGCTGGTTGGAGGGAGCGTGGCATGACGAAGCTCGCCCCTCTCATCACAGGCTTCCTGCGTGACTACATGCCCCGCCAGCGCGGCTACAGTCCGGAGAGCTGCGAGACCTATGCGTTCAGCTTCAAACTGCTGTTCGACTTCGCCGCGAAACGGCTCGGCACGCGTCCGTCACGGCTGACGATCGAAGACCTGGACGCGCCGCTGATCGTCGCCTTCCTGGCGCACATCGAGCAGGAGCGTGGCAATGGCGCCGCCACGCGCAACCTGCGGCTCGCCGCCATCAAGACGTTCATGCGCTATGTGGAGCACCGGGTGCCCTCCGCCCTGGAGCAGATCGGTCGCGTCCATGCCATCCCGGTCAAGCGCCACGATCAGAAGCTCATCCGCCATCTGACGATGGAGCAGGTTCGCGCGATCCTCAACGCCCCCGATCTTGCGACACGATCCGGTGTGCGCGACCGGGCGATGATGCACCTCTGCTTCGCCGGGGGCTTGCGGGTCTCCGAGCTGGTCGGCGTTCTGACCGAAAACCTGTCGCTCCAGCACGGAGCGAGCGTGACAATCCGGGGCAAGGGCCGCAAGGAACGTTGCCTGCCACTCTGGAAGGACACTGCGCGCGACCTTCGCGCCTGGTTGAGCGTCAGGGGAGCAGTCCGCGTGCCGCAGCTGTTCGTCAACGCACAGGATGAGCCGATGACCCGTGCGGGCTTCGAGTATGTGCTCGACAAGCACGTTCGTGCTGCGGCCGAGACGTGCCCGTCTTTGCGCAGTCGTTCAATCTCTCCGCATCAGCTTCGGCATAGCTGCGCCGTGATCATGCTGCAGGCGACGCACGATATCCGGAAGGTGGCGTTGTGGCTTGGGCATGCCGATATCCGCACAACCGAGGTCTATCTCCGCATGGATCCCTCGGAAAAGCTCGAGGCAGTGGAAGCGGTCGTTCCGCCGGAGCTGCGCCGCGGTCGGTTCAGGGCGCCGGATGCATTGATCGCCTCTTTGTTGGAGAACGCATCTACGTCCGACACGACGTGAGGCTTCATTATCATGCTCCGGTGACACGCCTTCGGTCCGTTCGGTGCGGCTGCACGATCACGCCGGCCGCACGAGCAAGTTGAGCCTTCTCCCGTTCGATCCTGGACCGGGGAATGAGTCTTTTGTTGCGCGTGAATCTGGTTGGTGCGGTGACGCCGTCATTGGCCTTGGTAATGCCTGTGAGCCGATGCTCTCCTGTGAAGCTGCTTGGGCCCGCGTCCATACCGGCCTTTTGCTGGCGGATCACGCGCCACAATGCGCTCGCTGCGCTCGCCGACCTTTACCCGCAATGGCTCGTTCGCGATCTTCTTCCCCTGCCGCCAGGCGGCGGCATTCCTCGCGAGGCAACAAGATCGCTCAGCCCGCCATCCTCCGCTGACGCTGCGGGCCAAGGCTGCGGGTCGGTCGTTGCGGCGCTCAAAGATCGCCATCAAGGCCGCGATGGTCGCGGGCTTGGAAACAGCAACAGGAGATCACCATGGCTCAGATTGGCACCTTCACCCGCGCCGAAGATGGCTCGTACACCGGCACCATCAAGACGCTCTTGCTCAACATCAAGGTACGCTTCCTTCCGACCGAACCCTCCGACAACGAGAAGGCGCCGGACCTGCGTGTGATGGCCGGCAACGTCGAGATAGGCGCCGCGTGGCAGCGGACCTCGAAAGAGAACACCGTCTATCACTCGGTGAAGCTCGACGACCCGTCCTTCCCGGCGCCGATCTACGCCAACCTCGTCGCGGTCGATGACGGCTACGCGCTCGTCTGGTCGCGCTGACCCCGGCTTGCGGCGTCTCGCCTCGCGCGAGGCGCCGCGGCTCTCCTCAACGATATTATGCGGAGCGCCGCCATCCAAAACGCGCAGAAAAACCTGCGCTCAAATCACGCCACTCCGCATAACGCCACGCTCCGCATAATCGACGCGGCCGACATAGATCCGGTGGCTGGGGGCGTTATCGCCCGAGCGGCTGGTTTCGGGGACGATCCGGACGTTCTTGGCCTGCAGCGAGAGGGTGACGATTTGGCCGTTGAACTCGTTGTTGCCGGACTTGTAAAAGAAGGAACTTGAGCTGACAGTGGTTGCTTTGTCGCGGCAGGTGTCCGACAAAGATTTCATGTCCAACCTCACGCAGCCGGCAACACTTTCTCTCTCGACAGAGCA
>Ga0214543_1004666_pt1 | contig 25814 bp, 4 predicted proteins | sample CNSS2metaG_FD_160094 | JGI IMG/M metagenome (GOLD analysis project Ga0214543, IMG submission 160094) | Root nodule microbial communities from cowpea collected in UCLA plant growth center, Los Angeles, California, USA - CNSS2 | ecosystem: Host-associated > Plants > Roots > Nodule | place: USA... | reverse complement strand
AATATTATGTTTCCTTTACCATAATTTTTTATTATTTTATAAAAATTAATTAAAATTAATATTAAAGTAGTAAGAAAACGGGTACGGGTATGGGTATAAGATTATACCCGTTACCCGGTGGGGATGGAGATGAGATAAAAGTTTGATACCCATTGGGTTTGGGTATGGGGATGGGGATGAACTTTTTTTACGGAGATGGGTATGGGATAGTGAAACCCGTCCCCGCCCCGCCCCGTTGCCATCCCTACTTGTACCTATGAATTGAAATTAATCTGGGTTGAATTCTGAAAGTTAGTTAGATTGTGGATTTTGGGCTGGAAAATTGCTTTTTGCATCCCCAAAAATTTCTTCGCAGCCATTGGACCGCTACGGTTGAGAAAGAAGATCGGAGAAAAAGTAAAAAAATTCATTCCAGAAAGATTTTTCTGAAAAATATTTAATGTATTTCGAAAATATTTTTCCAAAATACAATTCATGTAGGAGTATAATATGTGTTTTGGAAAATTTGTTCCAAAAATATATTCCGGAAATAGGTTCCAGAAAATTGTCTTCCAGAATTTGTGCAATGTGTTCTCGAAATTTTATTTCAAAAATCTTGTTTCCGAAAATTTTATTTTGAAATTTCTATTTAGGAAAATTTCGTTTCAAATTTTTTATTTCAGAAATTCCAAAATTCTGTTTGGGGAGTAGGAAGTCACTTTTACAAAAGGTAAAACGATCATTTTCTAAAATTGATAGATGTAGAAAGTAATTGATAGGGTGCATGAAGCAATTGGGTTGTAACTTGTAAGGTTCCCAATCTGGAATAAAAGAGAAAAATAGGGCTCAACCCATAAATAACAGTACTGATTTCTTTTTTCATCCCACATTTTTCTCTTACACTCATAGAAATATAAAAGATTTCACTTTACCTTTAAAAATGACTTTAGGATAGCAATAGGAACAATTTGGTCTTTTAAAGACACTATAAGGGTGCAAAAAGAAATCATCATAAAAATGTTACCTCCACCCTCTGGAAGCTACTGAATTTAAAACAAAATAAAATAAAAAATGAAAAATAGAGTGGGTTTCATCACTATATATTTTTTATTTGTTTATGGTATTTTAATTATTGGAGAATAGGAGATGTCACCACCATGCATAGTCTCACTTGCTAATTATTTCCATTTCACTTGAAACATTGATTCTTTTTAGATAGAATTATTGACTTGTCCATGTTAGGTTATGTTTGTTGCATTTTTTAAGTTTTTTTTTTTTTTTATTTTTATTTTCAAATCATATTGAGAAATATCATGTTGGGTGGATATGTTTGGAACATTCGTAGACATACTCAAAATCTATTTTAATTTAAAAATCTAAAACTTTAAGATAATAGAATTATAAATTTTAAATATTTATTTCCTTTGCGGCCTATCACATGTAACATTTTTTTTTTATATATTTTCTTTGACGTGTGAATTATTCTGTATGATATGAATTGAAATCCAATTCAATTCCATTGGCTGTGCGTGAGTTGGATTGATTTAGGTTAAAGGAATAAAAAAATTTAAATTCTCTACCTAATCCATTGCTTAGATCAAAAGATTGAGTAAAATAAAACCCAATGCAACTACAAAATATAAATAAAAAAACTAACAGAGTTCAACACATGTTTTCCACCAATTCATCAATCGCTTTTATAATTTTTGCACATTGTATGGTATTTTTTTTTTTTTTACTTAAGACTAACCATTTGTAAAAATAATTAAGTACATTAAAATTAAAAAACAAATTTCAATTTTACGTCGGATAAAACCGTATTTGATTATTAAAAACATTATATTATCAATTTAGTTAAATTCTATAAAAATACAGCAAATTATTTTTAATGAATTTTGAAATATGTGAATGAGCGAGACTGAAACGCTTAATATTATATTATGTTCTAAAATGAAGCTGGTGGTGATTGTATTGGTAAGAGTCTTATTGGCTTTGTTTTGTGATGTTACAGTAAAGAAAAATGATAATGATAATAATGAAAGCTAGTGGAACTTTAAGATAACATTGATAGCCACCCTTATAGAGCATGCAGGTGAACCATAAAAACATTTTTCGGCGACCACAGATTTGTACGTGGTCTTGAAACAGTTTAACAATATAGATCAATAATGATACTTATGAATAATATCCCTAGATAAATTTTTTTATAAATAAAAAATAAATATAGTAAATAGATATTTCGGATGATATGTTAGGGTAATATTTATATTTATTTGTTAATGAGACGATTCGGGTATTATAATATTTATATTCATGCGTATTTGTATTTATTATACATTTTATTTAGATTAAAAAAATTAAAATATTGACATTTTGATTTTTATGTTATTTTTTATCAATTGGTTTTAAAATATATATTTTTTTTTGTAAACGGTCATTCAACACACTATCTAAATGAGTTTTTTGAACTTTGTTTAAAATTTATCAATATTATATATTATATTTTATTTAAATTTATGGTTAAAATATGTTGTTAAATATTTTTTTTTAAATACTTGAGGGTACCTGTAAATATTTGTAAATATTACAAAAATATGCGGATATTCGCATAATGAATACCCACACAAATATAGAGACGAACACAAACGGATATTTATTCAACAGATACGAATGAGCTACTATTTATATTCTATCTGCTCCGTTGATATCCCTTACTGTGTCAACTGTGTGTTATTTTTTTTTTTTCTCTTTTAAATTATAGTTCTTATCAAATATCTAAGATATTTCTTATTTTAACTTTAAAAGATGTTGGTGGTTACAGCAAGATAATTATCCTATATGGTAAATATAATATAATCTATATATTACTTTATATGTTTTAAAAATTATGATATTTTTATTTATTTTAACAAAGTTCTAATTAAGTTATTAAACTTTGAATAAGTGCGACAACAGTTATAATTTTGAAAATACTAATGCAAGCACTCTAACAACATTTTCAGCTAAAAAAAAAAGTAAAGTGTATATATTCAAATGTCATTATCTCATGTGGATTGGGTAAAAACATTTGTAGAAAAACAAAATATCTTCTTATTATTTTTTATGATATTATTGAAAGTTTCACATCGAATAAAGATAATACATTTTTATAATGAGTGGACTATAAACCTCATCTTAATAATCAATTTTATAAAATTAAATTAGATTTAAACTTTATTTTTAACTTAATATCAAAATCATTGTTTAAAAAAAAAAAAATCCTATCCTAACTGGTTTGTAAAACCTTAACTTGATATCAGAATGAATTATAAATTTTGTGAATTTCTGTATATATAATTCGTTTAAACAAAAAAAAAAAACAGACAAAAGGAAGTGGTGGGATGGGATGAAACAATAGTACTAACGATTGTGATCTTTCCGTTTTTGTTTTTTTAGAAGAAAAACTTTTCTATCATTAAGAAAAAGATAGTTAACAACTTTGTAAGAAGAAAACAAGGATGAAAAAAAATGTGGGATCTACAGTTTTTAAAATCCATAAACAGATGATTTAAAAATTTTGGTTAATATTAAATTTTATTACATGAATTATCTCGTAAAAACTGAACTATAACAAGAAATGAATATAGCCAATGGTTAAAAAAGAAAAAAAACAAGCCACGTTTAACTTATTTTATCCAAGTGAAAAGCTTTTGAAAAGTTTAGCATGTTACTCAAAGATATTTTCAAACTGATTTATATTTTGTTTTTCTGTATACAAAAAGATAACCTTAATCATCAATAAATAATAAATACTATAAATTTAATTTCTAATAACTCTCTCTTCTATTTGAAGAAGACGAGGGTACAACATAGTATTGTCCACCATGACTCTTCCTATGAAATTTTTTCTCACTTTTCAAACCTACTTGTGATGCAAAATATGCACACATTAATTGTAACGAAAGTTAAGGTCACGTTAGACAATGAAGCCATGTGCTTATGAATGAACAATGATATAGTTATTGACAATTTAATCATATAATCAGATATATATCATTATAATATATAGTTTTCAAAATATTCATTTTCAGAAGGGGAACTGAAAGCAATATTAAAATATTAAAATTCATGTCCACAGACATTTCATTTATCGTATAAGATGATTACGTGTGCAGAATATTATGCACATATATATTCATGGCTTCCTACGCTAAACAAAAAAATGTAACCTAACAGAACTTCTGCAATAATTGTGGAGAACCACTTCTTCTTTCTTTTTTTTTTTTGGAATGATTTTTTATTTAAAACCATACCTGAAAAAGTCTTCATAACATTTAAGGCTTACTCTATTATATATCATTGTATATAAATGATAAATTAAATTGAAAGCAAATCAAATGAGAAAAGTCTTCATAACATTTAAGGCTTACTCTATTATAAATTTAAATATTTTTAATTAAAAAAATATATTTTAATAAGTATTTAAAATTTTAACATTTTTAAGTAAATGCATATTATTTGATTTCATTTTCGGTTGAGGTAACTTTGTTATTTAGAGTTGTCATTGCTTACATTTTTGTATAAGAAAAGTAAAAAACAATATAACAAAGTTTTAAGTTAGTTGTAAATTGAAGTATTTTGAATTCAATTTTTATTAAAAAAATTCTTTCATTAATTATTAAAAATATTATATTTTTTTTATCGAGTTCTTCATCCATTGGAGTGACCACCATTTCGTTTTATTGTCTCAAACATGACATAAAAAATTTAGGCAATAAAAAAAATTCTGAAAATTTAATTATCAATACGAAATTTATGATAAATTCAAAATTTAATTATATTTTTTGTTAGATGTAAGGTAATAACTATGTAAGTGTTTGGTAGTAAAATCAGATAACAGTTACTCAATTAGAAAATAGATAAATATTTTTTTGGATATTTAGTAAATATTTTTAATAAAAACGTGTATTAATGAAAATTTCAAATGTAATTTTTAATATACACAATTTACACAATTCAATGAAAAAAAATTAATAATCAAAATAATTGTATTTATTTATTTTATGGTGGAGTAGTTGCAGAGTTTTTATATTTGTTTTTGGTTGGTAAGATGGGTTCTCATAACTAAAGCCAGAAGCAAGTAAACATTTCTTGAATGAGGGTAATGCATTCCGTCTTAAACTATTAAAAGCTAATTAAGACAAAAAGGAGCAAAAAAGTAAACTGGATTATGAATAAAACCTGCAAAACTTCTAGTTAGACATTTGAAACAGTAATTAATTAATGGAAATGACTTGTTCTAAAGATCTGGCTGCCACTTTAATAAAACAGCGATTCCACTGTTAAGGGTTCAATCATTGATTTAAATACGAGTAGTTATAGTAAATAACATCAATTATTTCGTGATAGAGATTAAATAGGTTGGATCACGATTAAATTCTAATGTTTAAATTGTAATATCTTTGTTTCGGTTTCGAAGTTCAAACAGACGAAAATAAAGAACAAATTACCTTTTTAGCTCTTACACAGGTAGATATGTGTTCTTCCTCCTTTTATGGAGTTTAGTAGTTCTGGTTCCAAACAAAAGGTCCCCCATCTCTTTCTCTTTTCTCTTTTGTACAGGCCTTTTACCTACCTGATTTGTAGGTAAACGTGTTAGTGTGACAAAATATCAGTAACTAATTCCTATTTCTCCGTTGGATATTAAATTCCTTTCTTTTAGAAACGAACTAATCACCTCGACCCAAATCTTGCTCGATCCAATTACTGTTTGACCCAAATTCTGCTCGGCCCAATTCTTGCTTGGCTCAATTCCTGCTTGCCCCAAATCCTGCTCAGCCCAATTACTGCTTGGCCCAAATCCTGTTCAGATTCCTTGCTCGTAACCTCGATCCATGACTGAAACTTGTCGTTTTATGATAAATATTTATCGGGTCGGAATCAAAATGAGCATGTTGAGGTCGATCATTTCTTAGACAATACAATCTTTAAATAAAAAAAATTACATCTTAACTGGTAACTATAATATAATTTTTGATCTAGTGATAAGCGTTAGATTAATACGTGTTAATAGAAGAGAAGGTTTAATTTGACTTTTTGTTGTGAAAGACACAATCATAGTAGCACTAAAGTTTCAACGCCATAGCCATTGATATCTTATCAAAGTTGAAAACTGGAATTAAAAAAAGGTGGCAACGAGTGAGGAGGAGAGCCACACAGAAAGGGTGAGGTGAACAGAAAGATGAGTGGGGTCCATGTTTGCTTATCCTATATGCATAAGACCACACCCACAACTTTTGATGATTAAACCAAAGCCAAAATGCTGATATTTAAAACGTACGAGACAACCAAATCTTTATCAAAGCAACAACGAATATGCCCAATTCACGGTGCACAAACACCCTCATTCTCCACCATCCCCTCTTTTTCTTTTTCTTTTCTTTTTTTCTTATTTTTTGTAAAGTGTGTGTTGTTTGCTTGCATTGCTGACCAAATATTATTCAACTCGTTGCTTTTACAAAAGTTAGGCTGCCTCTAGTTGCTTCAGTTAAAACCAAATATTGCTATTTAGTATATTTGTTTATCATAACAAATCATAACTCTTTCTCTTTCTTCAAAATCACTATAACAATTTCAAAGTCAAGCATCACTTGACCTATAAATTATTATTAAAGATTCTAAATCGACTATCGATAAAAGTATAATTTATAATATATGTGTGAAAATTATATTTATCTTATAATTTTTTGTATATGTTTTTATAATCTGACAAGATTTATTGAGTTTAATATGTCACTTTTTATTGGACCATTCACAAATATTTAGTTACACGTAAAAAGAATATGATTTAAACTTCACTTTCTAATATATGTTAAAAAAATTTAATGTTGTGAGTTTAGTCTTTCACCATTGTTAGGTTTGTAGCCCTACCCATAGTTTTGATGTGGTCAATCATTACTTGCCATCACTTCCACATGTCTCATAAATGATTGTTCTCACCAACAAAAAAAATGTCCACTAATAAGAACTACAGTTCAAATTTTTACTTCAAATATAAAAATTTATTAGAAAATCTATAAATAATTTTTATCCTAAAAAAATTATCTCGAGGTTTACTCTAAATATTTTTTTGTTGAAATATGTTTCAAATCATTAAGGGAAAAAATATATTTGAACTATCAATTAAAAGAATAAATTAATTGGCTTATATCTATGATTTATTAGCATACACCAACTTAAAAATCCACTAATTAAAAAAGTCTTTCTTGAAAACATGCCTTTTGAAGTGATAGTTAGGTCACTTTCATAAATTAAACACCACATCAATGTTTAGTTTACAATTTTTTTTTATTCCATATATTATATTATTTATTATAATTCTTTTCTTTTGCTTTCTAGTTCTTAGTTAAAGGAGTACTCATCCAAGTTTTTTTTTTTCACATACAAAATTTGAATGTAACAAATATCAATAAAGAATTATTTATTTAATACAAAGGAGTGCAATTGAAGACATTTAAATAACATTGTTTGTCACTTTTATACATTAATAAATGTATTTAATCATGTTCATTTTGAGTTATAATGTAGCAAATTGAGGGCTACGAAAAGTGGATGCTATGCAATACAATGGATGATGAATATTGTACGAGTTAAAATTAACAGACGATGGAATAAAGTAATATACTAATGGAACAATACACCAATGGATTACACATTTCCTATTTATGAATTTATGTTATAAGTAAGGTAATTATATTTTAGTTCCTTTAGCAAAACACAATCGTTAAACTCAGAAGCAATGTAATTTCTTATAAGCACGTGTGCAGAGTATTTTGTTAATATATAACACTTTAAAGATTAGACATTATAATTTTGTAGTAGTTATTTTTTATGATACATTTTAGAATACTTGATTAAGTAATATGGTTTTTACAATATTTATAAAAAAAATATTTCCTTTTCAGTAAATTATATATTGATTTAGGTATTTAATATATTAATTTAAAATAGTGTTGAACATTTGGTTATAATTGTGTTTAGTTTATATAACATATTTGATACTTCCTGGAGTTCAGTTGTGCATATCACATAGGATTGAATGCATGTTTAAGGTCAAAAATAAAATAAAAATAAAAATCCTAGATATATAAAGTTGACCTTTTACGACAATCGACTTGGTATATGACTTTGAAAAGTGGTTTTCATATAAATTGTTGTTAAAAATTAAAAAAAAAATAAATAACAAGAAAAATTCTAAATTAAAGTTGTTATACATCTCGTATGTTTGAGGCACTTTGACTCTTTCAATTATTTTTTTTACACAAAATATTATACAAATAATTTTTTTCTTTTAAATTTAATATATTTATCCTTTCAAAAATTATGTAACTCTAAAATATTTTTTCAAGATCTGTCCTTTATCTAAAGCTGTCAAAATGAGTTAAAACCTGTAAATTAACCTGTACCACCACGAGTTTAAACCGGATTAGATTAAAAAAAAATTACAAATTTCAGTACGGACCAAAAATTGACCCGACCCACTAAGAACCCGCTCAACTAGATTGAACCTATGATAAGAAATTGACCTAATCCACTAAGAACCTAACTTACCTAGGTTAAATATGTGATGAACTAGGTTTGCTCACCAACTCAAACATAAATAAATAAATAAATAAAAAAAACTCATCTTATTAACTTAACACTCTAAGCCAAAACACAAACAAACTTTTAAAATATGTTTGGACTTTTTGAATTTTGTTACATATTAAAAGAAAATGTTAGATTGAAAAAAATTATAATTTCTTTTATTTAAATGAGTTAACATGTTTAACCCACTCATGGTGAATCGAATACTTAAAATTTTTAAACTCATAATAAGTTAAGTTGATTTAACTACCTAAATGGTTAATTCACAAGAAATCGGGTCAAGTAGATGAAGTAACTTGTTTTGATAATTTTTTATTTGTCGTACTTTCAAATTATATTTGAAATGTTGATATTCTAAAATAATTTCAAGTCATCGTTTTTATTAATATGTTATGTTAACGATAGTTATGGAACGGATATTTAAAACATTTATTTTTAAATTTACGTAGTAATGTTTTCATTTTTGTTATCACGACTCATTTAAATATTTTTAAAAAAATATTATAATGGCACACCTCTTACACTTTATATTCATGAATTATTTATAAAAGAATATTGTATTTTATACGAAGAAATATTATAATATTAAAAAAATATAAGTATAATGTACAGTGTGAAAAATGAAGTCTGTCAATATTATATATATTAATGTAACTTATAAATTTTGTTGGGGTGTTTTCAACTAATCTTAAACTTTTTTATTAAGATTTTTTAAACTGCACAACAAACCATCTATTTGACTGTTAATAATGCACAAAGAATAGTATACCTATGAAATGACTCGTTTATAACATAGATCTGATGAAGAGGAAACGCGTAAAAATGTTGTAATTTGTAAAGCAGGTTAGAGAATATAAAAAAAAAGAAGATAAAATTTAGCTTCCGTTCTCCTAGCGTGTACGTGTTAGTGGTACGTTCACCATACTTTTAGTTTATATGTTTTTTAACTCTTTCACTCTAAGTGTATATAATAAAAGATTAAATATCTTTTCATCTTCAATTTTTTAGTAAAAATTAAAATTAATTTATTTTAAAAATTTTAAATCAATTCGATTTGATAAATGTTCGTTTCGATATAAGTTAAAAAATATATTTGAAATATTAAATAAACTTAAAAAATTTGATTTAAAGAACTAAATTCACATATTTTTAAAGATAAAAGATTAAATTAATTCAAAAAATTTAATAAAGAATAATTCTAATTTTTAATACAAATTGATGAATCAAAATTATATTTAATCATATAGTAAATATATATTTTTTTGACAATAATAATACTAAAAAAATTAATGTAATATCCTTAATTTTTGGATTACTCAATTTATTTTTTCATTGCATCACTTAATTCATTACGTCTTTTATTTTGTTTTTGTCTGGGTGTTGAAAGGAGTATTTATGGATAATTTTCTTTTCCATATATGCAGCGTGTCCATAAATATTATGGGACATATATTAAATGCTAAACGATCGTAGGACACACGTTTAGGCTCGTGCTTACCGAGGCAAGCCAAACATGGCACAGTATTTGACGGTCCTGATTGATGGATTCTGTCCCCTCAACGAAACATCACCACCAATACCACGACGACACCAATCAACGTCCATAATAATTTCTAGTGCCAAACACCCCCCTTTCGTTTCCCACCGCATAGTATTGGTGAGTAATAGTAGTAACCCTAGTAGTAACTTTAGTGTACGGCAGCGCCTACCACAAAGACCAACACCATCACCACACTTTCAACACTTAAACCCTACCAAAGCAAAACTCTCTATATATCACCCAAACATCCCTATGTCTCTTTCTTTCTCTCCATCACAAACACAAACCCAACAACACCCTCTCCTCTTTCAAACCTTTTATTTCTTCACCTTATATCATCACATCTATTAATCTTCCACACACATATCATATTCATATACCTATTTTTATTGCATGGACTGTTGAGATGTCTCGCACGTGTTCACAGTGCGGGAACAACGGCCACAACTCACGGACATGCACCGACGGTGGTGCCGCTGTCTCCGGCGGCGCGTCTCCCCGGGAGAGCGGCTTCATGCTGTTTGGCGTGCGAGTCACCGAAGGAATTTCCTCCTTCAGGAAGAGCGCTAGCATGAACAACCTCTCTCAGTACGACGCCGATTCCAACACAGCCGACGCCGGCTACGCCTCCGACGACGTCGTTCACGCCTCCGGTCGCACGCGCGAGCGCAAGCGAGGTAAGTAATTAACCGGTTAACAATCGTTGACGGATTGTTTAATTGTTCTGATAAGTACTTTGGCGTTGTTTGGTTTGAGAGACAAGTTAATTGATCGATTGAGTTTTTGGATTGGTGAACGAAGGTGTTCCTTGGACGGAGGAAGAGCACAGACTGTTCCTGTTAGGGTTGCACAAAGTCGGAAAGGGAGATTGGAGAGGAATTTCTAGAAATTTCGTCAAAACTCGCACGCCAACTCAGGTCGCTAGTCACGCTCAGAAGTACTTCCTCCGTCGCCACAATCAGAACCGCCGACGCCGGAGATCTAGCCTCTTTGACATCACTACCGATACGGTACTTTCTGTCTCATTTTCTAATTTTGCACAATAAATTAACGTTTAGTTTTTTTTTCTTCTAAATATTGTGACTAAAATTTATTAATATAGTATTAATGACAAAAACTATGTCATTAGATTTTTTTACTAATTTATTTTAAATTAAATAACTTGATTGACAAATTCAAAACAGTTATAAACTGACTCCAAAATGAAATAATTAATCCATTAAAACAAACTTGAGATTCATTTAAACATTCTTAAATAATTTGAGAGTAATTAAGTAATTTAACGTTTAATTGATTTTTATTTTGGAATTTCAGGTGATGGAGTCTTCTACTATAATGGAAGAAGAACAAGTTCAGCAAGAAACGGCGGCGGCGCCTATCCCCGCAGCATATCCGCCGTCGCATTACGGCTGTTTCCCTGGCGCAGGTTTTCCGATGAGTCTATCTCCAGTGGTGTTGCCGGCTACCGGTGAGAGGCTAGCCAAGCCGATTAGGCCGACGCCGATTTTGCCGGTCCCACCGTCTTCCAAGATGGCTAGTTTGAACTTGAAAGAGAAGGCCTCTCCGACAAATCTCATAGAGCCTTTACCGTTGTCGTTGAATCTGCCATCGCCGACACCGCGGTCACAGGATCAGTCGCCGGCGAATAGTGACCACTCATCGCCGTCGTCATCATCATCGACTTTTCAGGCGATTTCTGCTGGGAAGTTCAGCGGCGGTGGGGACAGCATCATCAGCGTTGCTTGAAGAGAAGAAACCTAAAACAACTAGCGTCATTAAGTTACTATTAATCAAGTACGGTCGTGGATAATTTGAGTATGTAAATTAATTTTACAAAATCGGAGATGTATCCAAGAGGGGGAAAATTGAAGATATGTTGGAGATTTATTGATTACTAAAGATAAAGATAATATCAGTAGGAAGAAGGGGATATTTAAATCAATGAGTATGATCATAATTATGATTTGAAAAAAAAAAAAAAAGAGTATGGTTAGGTTATATATAGGTAATTAGGCAATTAAATTGCTGGTTTGAATTGAATGTACAGGTTTAGAAATGAATTAGATAGATGGGTTGTCACGTTCTCTAGCTGTCGGGAGGATTCTTGTTTGTATTTGTATGGGGGAGTGTGACATTGAAATGATAGGGCACCAGGTACTCTTTATATGCTATTGGTCTCTCTCTCTATTGCATTGCCATTGGGGTCATTAAAATATCACTCATAGCTTAGACAAACGAATATATTATGCTCACCCTTCAATTCTTAAGCACATGCCATTCAATCACCATGTTTTCTTACTAACTTTTATTGCTTTCTCTCTCTTCGGCTTCGTGTCTTCACTGACTCTCACTATTTTTGCTAATTCACCAATTCTACTTTTAACTACACCAAGTTTAGCCACGGAACGGCATAAAAATTAGGCAGCAAAAAAAGGTGTTGCTAAAATGAGAGATGATGCTGTGAAGGACCTCTATTATAATCTTTAATATTAATCCATTGTTCAACTTGATATGAGTTAAATAAAGTCTGTTTAATTATATCTTATATACAAGTACTCTTCTTCAAATGATTTACTTGTCTTATCTTGAAAATGTTAATCCCCTATTATGGGAAGGTTCTTCCAAACTTAAATATAATTACTAATGCATAAGAATTGTACATGTAGTATTGTATAAAAGATAAAATTAAAAATGAATGCATGATACTCTTAATTATATTTTTAATCAACAATATGGTCAAGGTTATGATTCAATATTTGTTGAATAACTTATCACCTTTCTTTGATTTTAATGTTGTAAACTTAAAATGGCAAGACTTAATAATTATATTGAAATAACTTTTTAAAAAAATTAAAAGATAAAGGCACCGAGAGCCATGTAAATTTGTCACTGCTTGTATTATAGAATAAAGGTGTAAGGAATAATGTGTCATTCACCTTTATTATTATAGATTAGTAGTCTTTGTTCGTGGTTGTCTTGTTTATAAAGCGGAAGAGAATACTTTTCATGTTTGGTCAGAGAAGAGAACTCTTGAGGGTAATGAGTGAAATCACAAGAAAAAAAATGTTTTTTCAAGGTAAATACTATTTTTTGGGGGGGAAATCACATTATTGGTATATTTTTCAATTTTTTATAATTTTTTTTTCAAAAGATATAAATGGTTAATTTTTTTTCAGTTAATCGATTACCTGGTTTCTAATATCAGTAACAGTTTTAACATGACTCATTCTATATAATTAATCATTTGTGTAGGTTAAAAGTTCATAATTATTTTTATAGTAGAGATGATTTAAGTATTGATATTTAACATAAATTTGAATCTAAAGACAATATGTTCATTTCTATTTTTTTTCTTCAAATCATATACATTTATAAATTTTCTACTTACCTTTTTTCCTTTTTTATGTTTTTTCACTTAAAAACAATATTTTTTTTTCATTCCTTATTTTCTTTTACTCATCCAAAAACAAATGCTAAGATTTTTTAGTTTTTTGATAGTTATAACATATGCACATGCATTTATAAAGCAAAACTTAACTAACTACTCAGTTTTAATTATATATTCATCATCAATATATGTAGGTTTTATAATGATATGAAACTTTTACTCGTGGAATTAATATTTTTAGTATAAATTATAAATAAAAATTAGATCATATATACTTGGAAAAAAAATACTAGACCATACATTTCACTTAATTTGAGTAACTACAATTGGAAATTAGTTGTATTTAAATCAATAATATATTGGTTAAGATGAGAGGACTAAAAAAAAGAGGGAAAAGTGTGTGTCAGTATAATTATTTTACTATTAAATATTTTTATGCAGTATAACAAATAAAAACAAATGAACAAACTTTTTAATATATTTTTTCCTCTTATAATCACCTATCCAAATAATTGATTTCTTTCCTAATTGTTATCTTATGCAAATTTGTAGTGGAAGACTTGGGTCAACATTTTCTGTCAAATCTGAAACAATAATATTCATACTGTATTTCATGTTACCTTTTAATATGACAAACCAAAAAAAAAAAAAACAGTCAAAAAAGAGATTACATTTCTTTTACATTGAGCACCGTGTCCATATAATTAAGAAGAAAAAGCTTAAATAAATTTTGTATACTAAAAAGATATAAGAACGAACTTCGGTGATGTGACAAGTTTTTTTTAAACTAATTTAACAATATGGACAACTAATAGTTTAACAATTTTTTTTCACTAAATATCAAATTTAAACGATATCTTAATCATTTAATTTTGAGTTTAATATATTAATCATTTAGATACGTAATGTAACATTGACCTTCACACATGGCATTTGATTTGTTGGATTTGTGTGCTCCAAAGTTCACCGCTAATATTGAAAAGTTGGTTCTATCTAAGTTGAAAATTAATTTAAGAAAGTAATGGCATTAGTCAAAAAACATATCTGTCAACGAAATATAAAATGTTTAATTGATAGAAACATAATACAAAAAAAGTATTATATTGTTTTGTGATTACACTTGATTAAAGAAATCCCAATTGTTGCTTTCAAAGAAAGTTGCAACAATATAATTTCTTTAAATCATCTTTGTATCTTCTACATACGAATCTGATATATGATAATACTAAAAAAAATTGACACAGTAAAAAAAAAAAAAAAAAGCTAAGAAAAATAAAAAAATAAAAAAAAAAAGATAAAGCTCAGAAAATAATCTAAAGAGGAAAATAAAAGTAAAAAAAAAAAACGAAGTTTAAGTATGATAAGGTTGTGAAAATAATTTGAAATTTGTAATTAATAATATCTGATATAGATTTCAAAAAGTAAACTTGTTAAATAGATAACTGAGATGAGACTAGCGTTCCTAAGAAAATAAATCATTTAAAAATCGAGATAAAAAATTACAAAAAATGAAGCAAACGTTTTTTGTTGAAAAGGAATTTAATTTTAAATTATTTATGTAACATATTTTTTACTTCATTTTGACTTTATTAAATTTAAAGAGTAATAATATCGTAACTTTATAAACATTATTACGGCGTGGGGAATTTAAATAAATTTATATTATGAACTTTCTATTCAAATATTTAGGTATATGAAGTGAAGGTATATAAACACTTTATTCACAGTGACATGTTACATGAAAATTAAAATAGTTAGAAAGTTAATATTTTAAAGATTCAACAACTAAATATAATTTTTAAAACAAATGAATATTATATTAATATATTATTTAAAATAATTATCTTTAGTTAATTAAGTAACGTTAGGAAAGTTGATTCTTAAATATTAAAACTTATTTTTTACTATTGTCACGTGATACATTTTTTATTAACGTATCAAAATCACGTTCCAAACAGTATATTGTGAACAAAACAATACCTCACAAGAAAGAAATCATTAAAGAGATCAACAATAGACATCAAAGTTATTTTAACGCAAAAACAAATTTATGTGAAAAAAATAATATTTTTGTTTAAAGAGTTTATAAAAAAATATTTATTGTTTCTTAGAAATATGAACAAATCTTTTTCACAGTTACAAAATTTTCTTGTTGTCCTTTTTGTGTGTATATATTATCATGTGAAGTATTAATTTTGTAATTCTTAAAACATTTGTTTGAAGAAAGGTTTAGTCATTAAAAATAACGAGTTTAAATGTCTTTTCTTCATATATAATTTAATTTATTTATTTTTATTCAACGTAAAAAGGAGATTTACATTTAAATTTTTACCATATTACACATATAAAACGTAAGAGTTTACCCTTTTAAGACCTCAAAATTACCATTAGGTCTCTTTTGAATGGTAGAGTAATTTCCTTTTTATAATATATATAAACTTTAACAATGTTTTATCATAATGATGTGCATGAACCATAGGTTGATACATTGTAGAGTGGGAATATTTCTTTATTGGGTGCGAAAGACTCTAAGTTCTTGAATTACACACCAATTGATGCAACAAAAAATGAAAATTAAAGAAAATTGTACATACATATGTACATGCACGTTGTTGTTTGGCTGTACCCTAAGTAGTATGAAAATCTTTTCGAATCTTTCCGTAAATTTTGTTGGTATAGTTCTCAACATAGACACTGATATGGTTTACTTGGTGTCACAAAGTTTGGTACCTTCAACTTGTGTAGGTTGATTAGGTAGGAATCTACGTGTCCTTTTTGTGTTGTGTTGTGTGATGTTTGTGTCTTGTTGAAAAGTGTTGTTGCCAAGTTAAGTTATATTTGGCCACATGGGGGTTCCATCTTGTGGTGCCAGTTTTGTAGTGAAACATAGCTTCTGACATATAACATGTTCATGACATTTGCCAATTGCCACTAACAACAATGCTATCTCTTATAGACTTTCTTGTCCTATTTTGTAGCCACAACAATAGATGTGGAACCTATACCAAGTATTTTTCTTGTAAATGATTATGTATTAGCATGCAAGAAATTCAAATAGATGACTAGGATGAGAATTTAAATACTTTATATATCACTAGTGTAAGGTTTGCAAACGGAAGGATTCAAAAGGAAATTAATAGCTCTTCAAAACATTCTTCATATATGAATAACAAACATGTTTGGAAACATAATGGTCAGATGATATTTTGATTCACTTTTAATTCACCGATTCAATCACCTCTAAATTATCACATCACACTATTACAAAAAATACAAATAGATAATTTAAGGATAATTGGAATAGTGGGTTAAAGATAAGTCAAAAAAAGTGAATCAAAATATCATTATCCATGGAGGGCAAAATAATCTCAAGGTGGTATGATTTTATTGAGAATATGTCATGCTAAGGTAACTCGATTTTAATGCAAAATATTTTTAAAATTAAAGTCGTGTTAGTGTGACATAACTTTAATTTAAAATATTTTAAAATGAAATTGTGTCAAAATGACACAATTTTTATCAACACTGAAATATAAAGTTGTGTCATCTTCACACAAATTTAACTTAAAAATATAACGTACTAAAATCGTGTCGTGTTATTCTGACAAGACTTCTTCACAATAAAATAATACCAAATTGTTTGGATGATTCATAAAATGTAATTTTACAACTTAATTTAAAATAAAACAAAAGATTTAATAATAATTTAGAAAGAAAAACATATTTAACTCATGTAATCACAAATTGAATATCTCATAAGTAAAAATTTAATAAATTTATATTTGATATAAGGAAACACCACAAAAATTTTCATATAGAACTATCAGACATTAATGTTGCAAGAAATGAACATCCTTAATTGAAGGGTGCCCAAATTGATGTTGAAGAAATTAGGTTAAAAGAAAATAGAAGGAAGTGTTGCAATAGAAGATAGAAAAAGTGTTGTTGTGTTGGAGAGAGAGTGGAAGCATTGATTCCCTCTGCTTCAAGTTCTTGAGCTGTCTTTGTTTTTCCTACATTCATCAAACCAAATGCACATGGCAACTGCACCAATCCACAAAACACTCAATTTGTGGCCAAACTTCTATTCTACCTATCTTTCTATCTTCTATTTTTACCTTTTTCTACTTTCATTTCGTTTTATCACAGTTTTTTTTTTCTTTCAACCTTTTCATCCACTACAGATAAAGCCAACCCTTTTGGGCTAAAGTGTGCGTCAGAATCTGTACTGTGTGTTGTTTTGAGCGTGATTTCAAACAGTGTGGTTCGGATATTTTGATTTTGGGTGTAAACACTTTAACATCTACATTGCCTTTTCAATCATTTTCCATTTCCATCACACAAGCTGCGTCTTTGCTTTCCCAACCCTAATGAAAATTCACCTTTGTTGAGGGGGAAGTAACTATATACCTTTTTTTTTAAGTATTTTGAGAGAAAAACTAAATCAAATTAAGCTTAACATACACATGATTTTTAAAACAAGCTACATTAACTCATTCTAACATTGGAAGTTGGATGTTCTATATTAGAAATAAAGTCAATTTATAATATATAAGTGTATATAAATATTATGGTATAAATTGATTTTATAGAGTTAAATTATGTTAAAAATTCATTTTCTTAACATTAAAGTTAAATATGTTTTTAATATTTAAGTTTTAACGTGAAATTAGAACTCGTCCATCATCAAGACTTTTATACAATTTGATCTCATATTTTGAAAATAAATGAATATTGTTCTTCTAACTCGATTTCATTAAATATTTTTGATGTGTCAAATGACGTTTTGAATTGACGTTTAAATTGTTTATACCGTTTGACATATTTTAAATTAAATGCCAATTTCGATAATCATTTTAACATTTAAAAGAATTAGCACATTTTGATCAAAATGATTATATCAATTCTTTTTTAAAGTTATAAATTTAAAATAAATCAAATTTCAAACAAAAATGAATTTCAATTTTACAAAAACTAAAATCATATTTAACTCTTTAATTTTATTACTTTAGTTAAGATATAATTTTATCTTATGATTAAAAACAAGAAAAGGTAATAAAAACAAAGAGTTTGCGTTCTTGTACTTATCGTACTTAGTGCTGGTTTGATGGTAAAAGTAACAAATGACATAGGCGTCACGAGAAGAACATTATAAAATAAGAATAAGAGAAATAAGCATATCTAATATTATATCTATTGTTTGTTGACTAAATAACAATAATTGGTGTCATAGTAATGAAAATAATAATGATATTAATAATTATATTCGTAATGATGCTAATAATTAAAATAATTAAATAATGATAATAATAAAATGACTACAATGAAAATGATATTATAATTACAAAAATAATAATAAAATATGCATGTATTTTTCTTAACCTTTGTTCTCTAACTCTAACAAATATATATAAAATCTGTATGCCACGACCCGAACCAAATTATGTATAAGATTTATTTGTCTGTTTCTTGTGTCTATCCAATAAAAATTGAGACATGAAATATAATATATATATATATATATATATATATATGTGTGTGTGTGTGTATATATATATTTTTTTTCTATTTTTTAACGAATACAATTTTTACTCTATTGATTATCATAAGACTGTTTTCCTACAAAATTAACTAGTTATATAACTTTTCTTTGAAAAAAAGAGTATAGATAAAATTAAAAATAAATAAATATTTTTTTTAATTTATATGTCAATTTCATTAGCGAAATACAACTAAGACACAAATAAATGTGACAGAGTTGATTTAGATCCAATAAAGACAGGCTGTCTTTTTGTTTGGTACAATCAAAGGGAACATTTGCAAAAAACTTAAACATAGGAATCTGTTTCATTAGAAACAATGTTCCAACGTAATTGTAAAGCATCAAACTTATTTATCATTATTAAAAAAACTTATATTTTTTATTAATTTTATTTTCATTTTTTTTTTTTATAAAAAGTACTTATAAATTTTGCTATGAAAATTCTTTTGCAAAAAATTACTGTTAACTTTTTTACAAAATATTTTTTATAAAATACTTTCTACAATAAATTAGATAAAAAATACATACGAATTTTATAATTTTATAAAAAATAATTATTCACCAAAATATTATCTGTCAATTAAAATTATTAGAAATAATAACAGAAAAAAAATTCTTACAAATTTTATTAACAAATTTGCAAAAGAAAAAATTATGTAATCTAATATTTTTTATTACTGTATATAACCTAACGATTATATAGTGTTACATGAATGAATAATATTGTTATCTGCGTGTTAGTAACATTTTGTTTAAAACTCAAATATGAAAATATATATACTTTTGTAATATTTTTTATTGAAATTAATATATAGTACAGTCTGCATTTGGCAAATTTTTTACGTTTTTTTAGTCGAATTTCATTCAATTTTTTAATATTTCAGTTTGAAATAGTTTCTTTTAACACTCTTTCTTGGTTATAAGTAACACTTATTTTTTAGATGGGCTTATTACTTTGGCCCAATTGAAAAGGGCTTTCAATTTAAAACACACAATATCCATATGCCGATATAAACTTGTAAGCTCCATGTTGGCTTAAGATTTTTTTTTCTACACTCCACAATTTTCTTCTGTCACCTCCGAATATTGTTGATTGTGAACAGTTCTCAGACAAAGCTGTGAAGGTACTTAGATATTTCCAGGGGAACCTTCATAACTCTTCCAGAATCACTAAACTTCTCTTTCAAGGAAAAAAAATCTGCTAAGGAATTATAAGTGGTAAAGTTTTCATTCAAATTTATTACTCATTTTGCTCTTTATTGTAAACTCAAATTAAAAATTATGTTTGATCTTTTTTTATAAGGTTCAACACATAATATTTTTGTATCAACAATTTTTACAAAAAAATATCTTTGTTATGGGTGCATTTTTTGGTTCAATAAATAATATATTAGTATCTTATGTATTTTGGAAATTTAACTATAAAAATATTTCAGGAACTTTGTTGTGATTATTTTACATGAACATAATAAATTTATTAACAATGAGAGATATTAAAAAATATCTAAAAATGAATAAAAATATGTCTCGCAGGCAATATTAAAAAAATAAGGATTAAATATGTTTTTATTTATTAATTTTCAATGAATTTTGAAATTAGTTTATTTCAAAATTTTGAATCAATTTAATCTTTTATATTTTGAAATACATAAATTTAGTTATTTTAATCAAATTTTGTTAAGTTTACCTGACATTTTAAATACATTTCATAATAGTATTTGACTTAACATTAAAGCAAAAATGTGTGAAATAGTATAAACAACTCAAATACAATCCTAGAATGGGTACGAAATATCATAAACTTAACAAAAAAATTTGATTAAAATAATTATATCTACGTAATTAGAAAGATGATAGACTAAATTAATCCAAAATTTTAAAATTGACTAATTTTAAAATTCATTCTTAAAATTAAAAGATAAAAACATATTTAACCCAAACAATAATATAAACATAATTTTGTTAATTATTATGAAGTAGTTATATGAGTACTATAAAAAAATAGAGAGAATAATTAAACTAAAGGAAATTATAACGAGTTTATTTGAATGTGTAGTGATTCAACAAATAAAAACAACAAGAAAATATAAAATAAAAGCTTCATCTAAGTAAATACTTAACTGAATTTCTGATTAAGAATGATTTGGACTTCATATTAGAAACTGTTAACCTATCACAACTCTAATATTAATGAATAAAACAGATTTGGTTCATACCAGGTTTCATTCATATTCAGGGAAAGAGAGAAGGGGAAAGAAAGACACAGAGTAAGCAATGAATTTTGCAAATCCCAAATTGTTTCTTCCAATCTTTCTCTTCTTCTGCGCCATTTCTCCCTTTCCCGCTTTAGGGCAACAAACGTAAGCTTCACTCTCTTCTCTGCATCCATGGTTTTGTATAAAGTTCGCATTTTGAGTTCCTGATTGGTGATCCATAAAATTGCTTTGATCTAGTTTCTCTTAAAGTTGGAATCTTTTGTGCGTTGTTTGAACTGGGCAGGGATTGGGACAGCGAAGAACCTCAACATAGAAACCGAATTGGGCGCAGAGTTCTTTTGAGTTTCAAAGAAAAGCCCTCAGGAACTAATGTTACCTTTGAATGTGCTCCTTCGGGCCCCTGTGTCCCCTGCCTCTACTCTGAGAAGGTTCTCTTTTTCCCTCGCAAATTGGGGTGTGATCTTATTCTAGTTTGCAATTGCTCTAAGATAACCGGAGTTTCTCATAAATAGGGGTTTCACTCTGAGTATTTGATTTTATTTATTGTCATTTCTGGGTTTAGGGTATATAGTATTTGATTGTTGATAGAGAATTGAACGGTGTATAAGTGTAGTCGTTTTCATTTTGCAACTAGCTAGATCGTCAAGCTTTATTAATGAGATTAAGGTTGATGCAATATATATGAATAGCCTATGTATACTGATCCAAATGCAGTTTTTGGTGTATTCCACTAAGTTATTTGTTGATTTAGGATTACTATAACATAATGGATTTGAGTAGATTATATATCTTTGTATAGGCTTGTTCACAACAAGGACTTGATTTTGAACATAAATGTTGATGTGATGCGAAAGGGCTAGAGAATGAATGGGTTCGTGTTCTTAATGTTAATTTATTGTCACATACTTCCATTATCGCCTGAAATAAGATTCAAGTTCTTAATATCAAGTTTTCCTAATCCATGAGAAGTTTTGTGAAGTGATTTAAAGATTGAAACCTCTTTTTATGTGTATGTTTGGAATTGGTCGTTAGCTTTTCGTTGCAAGTTTGCTCGGTCTTTCTTACTTGATGTGACCTACATTAGATGTTATTTGCTTAGTTGTTTTTCATGGCCTCTTTATTTTTATCTGCAAGCTTTTATTGGGGAGTTGTAGGGTGACAGCAAATATCGCTGCAGTGAGACTGGCTACAGAATCCCATTCAAATGTGTAGAAATCAAAGATTCAACAAAGGATGCAAAGAAAACAAAGTCTCGAAAAGGTCGATCTTCTTTAGAAATTGGTGATGGTACTGCAGAATCTCAGAAAGTGTCATATGTTACTAGAGAGTATACTCATTCACAATCAGATAGAAGATTAGCAGAAGACTCATCGTCTTCAGATAATAGTTCCCAGGCTTACATCACTTATAGAAGCTGTATAACCCCAGTTAATGAAGAGAAGTTGTCAGTGCTTAATTTTGAGGTAATCTTAAGCTTTTAGCTCACTCTTTTCTTGAAGTAGATTAGTAGCTTAGCTTAGGAACTTTGTTGATTGGAAAAAATGAACTGATATGGTGTGCACTTTATTCTGTTGAACTAATATATCCACCTTAGAGGATTAACTTTTGTTGTCATGAGAAATAAATTAAAAAGAAAAAAAATCACTATTATCTTGATCTGATCTGCTGGAAAAGCTTTCTGTTTTCAACAACATCATTAAGGTCTGTTTTGGGTAAATTGTTTTGGCATTATAAGGAGACTGAGAGTGCATCATATTGTTCGTGAATGAGCATTATACAGAATAATGAAGTTTTGAACATGAGTTTGTGTATACATGATTTTTGTGGAACCGTTACATTATTGAACTAGGTATGATAAACAAGGTTGTGTTAAAATATTGATGTGATTGTGTGGAAAACTTGGTACAGGGGGTGGTAATATTTTTGTTACTAATCAGTGGCTCAATCATATACCTAAGAAAAAGGAAAGCAGCATCCATGTCTGGTTATGTGGCTGGAAGAGGTCAAAACAACTCTCGATTTTGAAAATGAAGACTAATGAATGGTGACATATTGATTGTAATTGTAATGATTTAATGTAGTGTAGTTTTACTTGTCTTCTGTTTCTTTGAACTTATCAACTCATGGATGGACCACGCTATTATTCATTGCATTTTGAGGCTAATTTATTGGAACAGAGTATTTTTAGGATATTTTTCCACACTGGTCAGCAATATTTTTCTTGTATCCAGTAATATATATATATATATATATATATATATATATATATATATATATATATATATTTTATTCTTAAATGTTATTATCGAGATTTAGTTGATTCCGATTTAAATTTAAAATTTTAATATTAGTGCATTGTATCAAATTAAGAAATATACTTTGTTTTTTAAATTTCATCTCTGATCTATTAAAACTTATTCCTTTTGTGTAGGAAATAGTAGAGGTAGTAAAAGGAGTCAGCTAAACCGTTTTGGATTGATCCTTTGTTAGAATGGATCGGATAATTGATCTATCCTAGCAAAGTGAGTTAAAAACATTGATTTATGATGTTTAAAATATTAATTTTAAAAATTGGAGTGGTAATTTTAATTTAATCTACCAAATTTTGAATGATCAGTTTTTGCATTAGTTAAAATATTATAATTCAATTACAAGTTGTCATAACAAAAATAATAGTTAAACATTAATAATTTTAATTTTTATGCATGATTAGTGTAATAAACTTTACATCATTAACTAGCTGAAAACAAGGACGATAAATGAATTTATTTTGATAGAGCTGTCAAAATGGGTAATTCGGTCTAACTCAGCTCGATCCATTATGATCACTTAGTGAGGCAACCCAATCAGACTCATTTATTAGCGAGTCAAAAAAAATTCAACCCGACCTGGTCTACTATGGGTTGGTGGGTTAAATGAGTTCGTTCACGGGCTTACTTAATTAAAAAAAATATATTATTTATTTATTTATTTTAGTCAAAACTAATTATAATTCTAAATAAAACCCAAATAAACTTTAATACAATCTAAATACAAATCAAAATTATAAAAATACAAATTATCTATGTATTGACTAAAAAAAATAACATAACATGATCCAAATATAAAGCTCAACTTAATAAAAAATACTTATGTGACCCTTTATTTGTGGGTTGGTGAGCTAATCGGCTCACTACGGATTCAACTTGGATGAACCGGATTCTAGGTGAGACAGGTCAAAAATCAACTTGTATTAAAATTTGTAAAAAGATTTTAACGTAACCCAGTTCGAACCTGTGGTGAGCGGGACTAGCTTGCAAGTTCCAACCCATTCTGACAACTCTACGTTTCGATTTTGAGAGAACTCCTTGCATTAGTTCAGGACATGTATAAGTATAATGTCTAATTTTTTAAATTGGATAAAAAAGTAAAATTTGTTTTTATCATAATTTATAAGATTTATATTGACTTTTTTTTTTTAATTTCATAACATACACATTTAATAGTTTTTATATATATATTTTGTAATAATTTGACTTTTATTCGTTGCTACTTGACACTTGACATCCAATACTAGACAAAAAAATTTAATATTAAATATCATGTTATTTATTGTGATCTTTTATTTTTTATAAAAAGTTAATATTTAATAAGAATAAAAATGAATTTTTACCTAATAAAATAAATTTGATAAAAAATATTTAAAAAATAAAAAATATAATCAAACTCTAACTCTTGCATTTTGTCATAATTCCTAGTTGAAAATCATTGTTGTTAAAATTATGATGGAAGTTAATAAGTTTTTTATTCATGTAACAGGAATATATTTTCTAAAATATTTTTTAAGAAAGTAATTTTATACTAAAAAAGTACATCTAACACTTGATGTATACTTAAAAGTATACAAAATTAAGCAACAAATTTATAATAGATAAATACATGTGTATCATTATTTACTTTTCAAATCCTTTCTATTGAAAGTTAAAATTTATTAAAAAAATACAAAAAACCATGAATGAAATCAATGCTGCGAGAAGTGCGCGACCAAAGTTGTCAGACATTCTAAATAAAGTCTAAAGAAAAAATAAAATAGAGATGGTGGATAAACTTTTAAATGAATTTCTCCAAATTGTATTTCAATTTTAAATATTTTCCTGGCATTTTAACTTTTAAGATCTTAAATTTATTAGTCCTCATTTTACGAAATTGATATTTATTGAATTTTCAATGAAAAAATTGAAAAGTAAAAACTTAAAATAAATAGCATTTTACCAAATAAAAAAACTGATAATATATTTGAATATTTTAGGTATAAATACACATTTAGTATCCAAACTTTTTCGAAAAGTTTAATTTGGTACTCGAACTTTAGGAATGTTCAATTTGGTACCCCAATTTTCTAAAGAGATTCAATTTGGTCTTCTCCGTTAAGTTGGAGTTAACACCGTGTCCGTACAGGACACGTGTCAAGCCATGAAAATTTTTTTTTTTTTTTTTTTTTTTTTTTTTTTTAATTTAATTTTTTTTTTTTATATTTTAAAATAT
>Ga0214543_1004659_pt1 | contig 25829 bp, 17 predicted proteins | sample CNSS2metaG_FD_160094 | JGI IMG/M metagenome (GOLD analysis project Ga0214543, IMG submission 160094) | Root nodule microbial communities from cowpea collected in UCLA plant growth center, Los Angeles, California, USA - CNSS2 | ecosystem: Host-associated > Plants > Roots > Nodule | place: USA... | reverse complement strand
GAGCACACAAGATTATAAATTGAAGAACGCATATTCACAGGATCTCTCATGGATCAAGGTTAGTGCTCTATTATGATTTATCGTGTGAGAATTATAAATCTTAAAGATCCTTAATTAAGTTTTACACACGCATCTCCTTCTTCTTTCTTCTCCAACGCGCGCGAGACAGGGGCTGCACTCATCCCCTTCATGGCCTCGAGGACTCGCCTGCCGGAGACCGCCGTCAGCGGTTCCAGCCGCCACTGACGTCCACGCCAGCGCCCCCTTCGCCCCCATCCTCTTCCGCACGAAAAAAAGGCACACGAGGACTCTACAGCTCGTCACCGCCATGCCAGCCACCGCGATTGGGTCTGCAACCATCACGCGGTCACATTCCTCCGCTCAGAGCTCCGAATCGCCGGCGACGAGGCCGACGGCGAGGGTTTCTATTCCCTTATTCATCTATGTGTTATGATTAGACGCGGCTGATCTGGGAAAATGAGAGTGTTTGGCGCTGGAATTGTGGGGGTTTCGGTTCCCTGTTTGTTTGTTTCTGATTTGTTCTTGGTGGGATGAATGGATTTGGGTATTTCATTGTATCGGTGGGTGGAGGATGATGAATAGAGGTTCCCTGATTTTGGTTATTTTTGTGAAGGTTGGAGATTGATGGAAGAACGAGAAATGTAGAACGGGTTGTGGTTGAATGGAGAAATCGAAGTTGCAGGGGTGTATCGGTTCGGTGGTGGTGAAAAAGATTGAGGATGAGGTGAGCGAGTAAGCGAGTGAAGACGTGTATCTACAAAATATAACTGTTTGTGAAGTGTGTTTGGGTTCTAGTTTTGGGTTTCTGTTGTTTTTGTGCAGGTGAAGGATGAAAGGAGTTCAGATTCAATACAGGAAGATGAGAAATGGGAATTGCGTAACAGTGATGATGGTTTATTGGTGACCGTGTGGGATGGGTTGGTTTGTGATATTTGGGGGAATTGGTCTGCGGCAGCTGAATGGAGAATGAGCGTTTTGGTGTGTTGATGATGGTTGAGGGAAACCGTGGCTGTGGGGATTCGGTTGGGGCTTGAACGATGATCATACAGTAACAGAGTAAATGTGGACTATGTTTTCTATCACTCAGCCCACATTACAACTCGCGCAGTAACATCATCATGAGCAACAAACAAAGCATAACAAATATGGGAAACACAACACAGACAACGTTCATTCAAGGACTACCAGATAGTCTTGCATTGATCCAAACATCCAAGAATCGCAACCTTTTTCTCTTTGTATTGCTCGTTGTTCCTCTCTTGTTGCTTGTTGATTCTGTTCTCTCTTTTTTTTTTCTTGCTTTGTTGCTCTTGCCCTATGTGATCTTGTGAAACTGTATCTTGAAATTCGTCTTTCCCCTTTGCTTATATGTCCCCCTTTCTTTTGTATGGAAAGTTGCACTTTAGCCATAGCTGCACTGCTATGCTCAGACATGCTCAGACACTGCCTCCCCTGGTTGCTGTCGCACAGACACTGCCTCCCCTGGTTGCTGCCGCAGTGATACACCAATACCCAACATTTTTTCTTTTTGTGTCCAAAAACCTCCCAATAACAAGATAACGTATGAATCTGGCCATATTTTGCATGGCAGAAAGTCTAATGATTTTTTTTTTCATTTTATACGTTTTATATATTTTTTAAGAGACTAAAATCGAAATGGTGTGAAAGTAAAATAAAATGGAGATTGAAATTAAAATAAGATAAAATAAAAATAAAATAAAATAAAGTAAAGTAAAAATAAAAATAACATAAAAATACAAATAAAATATAACAAGATAAAATAAATAAAATAGATAAATAAAAAGCAAGACAAAATTAAAAATAAAAATAAAAATGAATAAATAAATAAAAGAATAGGAGTATACATGTACATCCAAATTAATGTTGATTTTTTTTGTAATGTGTTTTTTTTTCTTTTAATTATTATTAAAGTCAAAATTTTATTTCTTATCCGGATGAAATTGGGTGTTGACAGTTGGGTTCGCATGGAAATGGTTGAAAGATGTATTTTTGGTTGGGTGTGTTGCCATGTATGCGTGAACAGGGGCGAGAGCTGATATTTTTGCCCAAGCGAGAATAGCAGAAGCTCGCCTAGACTTTTCTGCTCGAACCTTCGCCCAGGCGAGGGGCTGCTTTTGAGCGACGAACTGTCTCGCTCAGGCAAGATAGTCTCGCTTAAGCGAGAATCAGCGAAATTGCCCAGAGTCACTATCGCAGTCTCGCCTAAGCGAGAGTCTGCAGTTTGAGCGAGAGCACTCCTCTCGCTTGAACGAGAACTCCCAGCTTGAGTGAGACATAGCTTGGGTTTTGGCTATGCTTCGTTTCGTGAATATTGTTGGTTGTTTGATTGACTGGTTCATTGATTTATTGCATAAAGGGGGTGGATATGCATGTGCTATGTATGTTATGGGTGGGAACTAATGAAATAGTGATAAGCTTGGCATGATATATGATTGGTGGTTGGTCATGTATACTAAATGACATGTTAATGGTATCCATAAGAACTTCATGATTGGTTGATTATGTGTGAGTAAGGTTTGGGTAGGACATAATCCCATGACCCTTGTAGTGGGGCTCATGGTGGTGCCTCATCATATGGACATAATTTCGTGGGCCCTCCTAAGGGGAGTTCACAGTGGTGCCTCAATTATTGAACCTAATTCCATGAACCTCAAGGTGAGAGTTCACGGTGGTGCCTCAAGATCAGGACGTAATTCCACGAGGTTAACGTGGTGGTGCCTCAAGGCCAGGACGTAATTCCACGAAGGCCACGTGGTGGTGCCTCTTGTAAGGGTGTAATTCCGCGAAGGCCTCGTGGTGACGCCTCATTGATAGAACGTAATTCCACTGTTTTGTGGTGGTGCCTCATTGAGCGTATCCGGATAGTCAAGTCTTGGTGTCTTATATGGTTTGGTGCCTCATATGTGGATGTCTGCCATTTATGCTTGAATATGAAATTGTATGTTGAGTGTATGATATGAGAACTTTTTCACTAGCTTACCCTTTGCTTGTTTGTATGATTGTGTGTGGTTTCCTCCTTTGCGATGATCATCAACCTTGTTGATGTGAGCAGATGTGAGAACCTCTGCCAGTGGTAATAATAATAGAGATGTTGCGGTTTGATGATATCTTGGACGACTATCAGACTCACTATGGGGGCCTCAACGTTTGGAGTTTAGTAGTAGTAGTTTCTCTCGCTCTTGGCGAGTTTTTGTGCCTCATTTAGGCCTATGGAGCCTCTTCCTTTTGTTATGGATATGTTGGGGTACTGTGTACGTCATATTCTGTTTTTCCGCACTCTCTGAATATTTAATATATGTGGCGTTTATTTAAATTGATTTTATCTATTTAATTGGGATGTTACAATCTTCGTTAAAACTATATGGATAAATAACTATACATTATTTAAATAAAATTTAGTAAAAAAACTATTAAAATGATTTAAAACGTATTTTCCGTAATTCGATTTTATAATTATTAGCTATACGAAAATAAAACAATAGATTTCAATAAAAGTAACAGGTATATGCATATACGTTATTCTTCCACTAAAATACTTGCAAATTGATTCAAAATTTATCTTACTCAAATTATTTAGACGATTATGTTACCATTATCGTGCTTTTATTAGATAAGGTATAAATTTTTAATAGATAATGATATTTTGACAATTAAATCTTTACAATTTTTTCTTACATTCTGAGTTAATATCTACTAAGTGATTTTAGAATATAAGAACTGAAAAAATAGAAAAATGAAAAATCACTCTAGAGATGTCACTTCAAGTTGTAAGAGAAATTTGTAAAGATTTAGTTAGTTGAAAAATATTTTTCCATATTTAATCTCATACTTATTTTTCAATGTTTTTCAATGGATGAGTTAAAAAAATATTCATCTATTAAAAATAAAACCAAATTATAATATGTAAATAGATCATAATTTCCACCTTTCAAACAGATTGTAATTCTCACTTTACATATGAGGTTTGTGAAATCAACATAAATTCACTTACTAAAAATAAACATTTTAAAGAAAAAATATATACAAGAATTGTTGATTGTGACAACCTTTGAAGAGACTTATCTCATAAACATTTTCTGAAAATCCCTTTCCATCTCAATTTTCATAAGTTAGATTCTCCCATCCTTCTTCATTTTCCCTAAAAAATTTGACTCTCTTCCTTGTTTCTTGAAGATTCAATGTCATGGAATTGGTTAGATGGAATGATTCTATCGTATAATTTGATTTCATCTTAAGGTAAGTTTCTGCCATCTTTATAGAACCAATATGTTTTAGCTAAATTCATTTCAAATTTTAAAGTCATATGATTGAATTCAAATATTAGAGTATGAACATGTAGCTGCATATTGACCTACATAGGATAAAGATATGAAATTATTTTGTATTCTGGTTCGAGATGTGAAGTTAATTGAGATTTTAATTATGTGAAAGTGTGGAATATCAGAGTGATTTAGGAAATTTTCAGTTAAAATATATAATTTGAAACCTATCGAATTGGTGAGTTGTTTGAGAACATAACTGAAGTGTAATTCCTTATAAGATAAGAATATAGAGATGAGCTATAATTAGATATGATGTCATAATGATGAATGTGACATATTGGATTGCTTGTTAGGATGTTGTATGTGTGAAAATATTGTAACTTGTGGATAAGAATGAGAAAAATAGGAAATGATGGGGGAACTCTACATTTCTAGAGAAATTGTTTTGTCTGTAGCCTTGCCACTAGACGGTAAACTGTGACGTTTTGTTTATGTTTATAGTAGAGGTGATTTATATATTGAAATGGTTTCTTTTGCCTGTAACAAATTGTATTTTATTATTGTATTGTGTTATGTGTTAAAATTTAAAAACAATGATAGAAATAAATTTTGTACAAGACTACAAATTTTAATAGTACAATTATATGTATAAGTTGTGAAGACTAGGAAAAATGAATATTTTATCAATAAAAAGGTTAGGCTATAAATAGAGTATCTATTATAAAGTCATATCACAAATCCAATTATATCTCTTGAATGTAAGATTACTAGTGAAAGTTCAGTGTGGTATGATTGTCACCTTAGCTTATTTCCAAAGAGAAATGTTAATCTAGGATGAGAAAATGCTAATCTAGGATTAGGTCAAGTGTATTGAAGGGGACTTGTGATGTGGACTATCCTTATCAAACTCACTTAGAGTGGTAAAAGTTGTAGAAAGCCTATAGTTGACGGTATGATATGAATTATATGAAAGATTATCATACTTAAGGAGTTATTAAAGTTAACCATGTCAATACTAGATGAGATATATGATGTTCCATTTGAGTTTCTTGTATAGAAATATAAGAGGAGGATCAGTATGACATGTGCAGAGTCTCACCCGTCCATTCAATGTACTAGTCTTCTAGAAGCAAGAGTCTAGAGTCTAGAAATTTCTTTGTAGTTTGGTACTTGGGCTTTAGTTCACTGACTTTAATTTAATATTTTCGTGAAATTGGTGAAATTTATGATATCTTTCATTTATACATTTTTTTTGTGATTTTTAGGTCATCCTTGCATTTTGTATTGTTTTTTCTCTTATTTTTGCGATGATCGCATGTTGTGTATATTGAGAGCGGATTTAGGAGCTGATGGGGTACTAGCAATGGAGCTGAGGCTATCCATTGAATTAGTATATAATGAGTTAGAGACAGGGGCGACTCAAGAGTTTGAGATGCCAAATGAGGCCTTTTATTTAAAATTTATTTTTCGAGCTTTTTTATGCAAAATTATTTATTAAATCATCATAACTAATTCTATTTAACATTTCTTTTTCAATATATAACAAGGCTAATTCGTCTAATCTTTCTTGGGATATTGTTGATCTTAAATAAATTTTTATTATCTTTAATTTTGAGAAACTCCTTTGGACTGAAGCAACTGACACTGAAATTGTTATAGTTATCATAATCACTAATTATTTCTCTTACTTTATTGTTGTTTTCACCTATATCTATATTGTTATTATCTTGTTCATTCAAAGAGCACCCACTTGTATTTTCTAATTTATTTTTCTTATCTATTTTTTTAAATGTATTCATAGCTCCTTTTTATGATGCAATTGATGTCTCAATTCTTCCCCCTTTTTGGATTTTTGAATAGCCTGATTCAAATTTTCTACTTGACATATCTATATATTTTTATATGAAATAATAATATATAAAATACTATTAAAGATATGTAAATGAAACAAATGAATTAAAACAATAAAACCTGATTTTGGTTGTCAAGGAAGTAAACTTGATAGCAGACTTTGTTTAGAGTCTCAAGCCTCTTTCTCCTACTCAACTCTCAACTCTTTCACAAACCTACATAGTTTATTTTAAAATTAATCATTAATAAAAATAATTCAAAAAATTATTGTGCTTCGATAGTAAGTGGGCAAGATATACAATTTTTTTTTTATTAAAACCCGTAAATCGAAAAATACCAAAAAACAAAATTGGGCAGAAGAAACACATTTCTAATTCTAATACAAATCCAAAACAAAATAACAAATAACAACAACATAAATAGAAAGAAAAACATACTAACAAAAAAATAGCATGAAAATATTGGTACACATGGACTCTTAGAAGAGAAGAAAGTAAGGAGAGACAAGAGAAGTCACATAGAGATAAAAGAAGAAAATAGAATATATATATATTGATTATAAGAGAAGAAAGATATCGCTGATCATTCTCCTTTTCATAAATAAAACTATAATTTACTAAAAAAAACTCTAACTCATTAATTATCATTTTTAATACCAATAAAAATTATCTTACATAAATAGTTTAATTAAATTTTATTTTCAGACATAAACTTATAATTAATTTAATAGAGTTATATTAGTAATAAAATATTTTTTTGAAGCCTTTTCTTTCTTAAAAAGAATTTTATAATTATATTAATTGAGGTATATTAGTATTAAAAACAATTTTCGAGACCTTTTTTCTTAAACATAATTTTATAATTAATTTAATATAAAAATATTAGTAGTAAAAATTAATTTTTTGAGATCTTATTTGACTAGAGGCTCGCTTTACCCTTAGCCAGCCTTGATTAGAGAATATATGTTAGCTTCATGAAAAAGTGTATTAAACTTTTAATTCCTAAATTGGAGTACTTATGATATGAGTTATTGAGTTATGTTTACCTATTTTGAAATACACTACTAAACTAACTAGTTGTAACTATAATTACTTATGCTAATGAGTTATAATCTTAATTATAATTATTAAGATTATATTTATCAAAAGAATGACTAAAAAAGGGTTGTGACATTGATTAATCCGAATAAAGATATATTCAAACATAATTTTTTATTCTTATATTTATTTATATTTTTACTATAATATAATAATTGTCATTTTTTTTAATCCTCAGATGATATACTTTTGAATAACACATAATTTGTTTTCAATAGGGAGTGATGTAGACTTGTATTAAAAACATAACAAATATTGCATCTAATCTTACACAAAATATGTACTAAATATTAAAAAATGCTTTGTTTTTCAAATTATTGATTAATTACACAATAATGGAATATAGTTCTATAGATTTTTAATTTAAAGATATTCTTAGAAAATACATAATAGTTTTAAATTATTTTGGATTTAAAACTGATTTTGAAAAAAAAAATTAAATTGATATCAAACTTATTTATAAACATTTAAATTATTTTTATTTTAGAAAATATAAATTTGAACTTAAAATTCAATCTAATTATTAAAATTAGATTTATAAAACTCTATTTTAATATTGGATTTAATCCAATCTATATCCACTGGATAATCTTCTTCAGCAGAGGTAGCAGGAAAGAGGAGCATCAGATACAACTAAAGAAAAGGTATCAACAATCATTCTTCTTACGTCATATAGACATTAACATGTGGCATGTCCTGTGAAAATACAATTTTTTACAATTCAAAACTGAAGATTTTGAGAGAGTCTTTATTCTAATTATTACAACACTCCTGGAGTGGATTGACATATCTACTACAAGCAACCAAATTAGAATCATCATGAAACAGAGAGGGATGAACACTAAGTCTACATAAATTTGACTTCATCCTAATATAGATAGAGGAAGAAATATGAACCCTTGAGGTTAATTGCTTCGTCGCTCTAAGTTAGTATAATAACATTATTATTTTCTAAAGCTGCTACCATATTCTCGAGCAGCATAATTTACAGACTGAAGAAGCTCTTGACTTTTGACATTGATAACTAAGCAAAAGAGAACCTATGACGGCAACCGCTGCAAGTCACTGCATGAACGTCTCTTAAACTATAGTACTACAATGTGGACCCCTGTCATTGGCATAAATAATCAAAACTTCCTCCAGCTCGGTCAATTGAAAAGGTCATTTTTTTCCTTTTGAAGTCACAGACCAGGTGTGCTGTGGAGGGAAGAAAAAAAGTTCCGTGACACCACTGCTACGTGGTTATTGTGAGATGATGATTCCCATTTCAGCAGAGAAGAAGCATGGCGCATGGTCATCGCGTGTTAAAAACAGGATTACGTTATTGGTTAAAGGATGCAGGAAGAATTTCCAACGACGAAATCCGAAATCCACGCCTGTCAGCTGCTTTAACCTTGGCAATTTTGGCACAGGAGATTGACAACTGGTCATGTTTATATTCAAATTGTTTAATGGGACTACGTGGTTTGTCCTGCCAACAAAAGAAAATTTCAATAACAAACAAATAAAATGGCTCGGCAAATATAAAATGGCACAGCTGTATTCACCATGAAGCCAGTTCCATTATACAACTGAGTGGGAGATGAAACATCAAGCTGTTGAGAGTTTTTCAAAAATCGATGTTCTAGTAAAACTGCAGCTGCTGGCCGCTCTGCTGGATTCCTTTTAAAGCAGCACCTCAAGAAATCTTTACCCTCGGGTGACAATGTTTCAGGAATAGGAGGGGTTTCCTTCATAACCTTAAACAGAGCTGCGGCCTGCATAATTAGAAAAAAAAAATTATTTAACAAGCTAAAAAAAAAGTACCCGTATACATACATCATCTCTGCCAAATCCACAAGCTGAAAACAGAAAAAAGTTGGCTCAAAGATGCCTTAGCTCATATTGAGGTTTGCCAAAATAAGTAAAAAGTTGGTGCGTTATCATCCATTACCAATTACCAAACTTCAGAATCCCATATTCTCATATAAACCGATATAAAACCATCCATCTTTGAATAGGTAGTTTTGGAAACCATTGGGATTCTGTTACCTATGAGAAATCTTAAACTAATACCATATCAGTATGGTACTGAAGTAGCCTGAGAATCACAAAGTTCAAAAGAGGCAAAGTAAAATTTTCTTTAGGTGCTTACTCCTTCATATTCACTCCAAGGAGGCTTCCCTGTGAACATTTCAATAATGGTACAACCCAGACTCCAAATATCAATAGCAAAAGCAAGATCAGGGTTGTTATCCTTTTGCATCACCGCCTGCAAAAGCTGAACGAGAAAAGTGTTAATAAGAAGTGCGCGAGACATTACAGGACAGTGCAGTGTAATAATATATAATATACCTCTGGAGCCATCCAGTACGGACTTCCCCTCAAAGAAAGATTAGCTTCGAACCCATTTAGCTGTGTAACATAAAGGGATCCCAAGTTATAAACTTAATGAAACACCCCATGAACAGATTCAACAGCAAAAAATAAGCACCAAAGCCTGAAGATACATATTCAAGCAGTGAAATTGAAAAACAATACATGAAGCACCTGATTATTATGCAAGATTCAGAAACATCTAAATCTGCTTTTTGAGGGGAGATAAGGTTGCTCATCTCAATCGAGAGAAAGGAATTTTAAAAGCAATAACTTTGAACATTTTAACATAAGGCCTGTGTTTCTGATGCCAATCTCTTCTTGAGATTTTTCAACAATAAACAGATAATCTTATTAACAAGAAGAAATACAAATATTCTACAGAATTACAGGATCCACTTTCAGCATGAAAAAAAAAACTGAAACTAGAAAATGTGAATTAAAGGGGAAGGCTTCTCACTCACATGCTTAGCCATCCCAAAATCAGCAAGCTTAACAACTCCAGCGGAGTCAACAAGCAAGTTAGCCCCTTTGATGTCCCTATATGCATACAAGAAAAATATAAACAAATAAAAAAGTGACAAAGGTCCAAATATAAGATAAAAAAAAAATTCTAGGAAACAGTCGTTTTCCAACTAGAACAAAGCAGTTGCATATGGATCAATAAAGGTTTTGAATTCAAGTTAGTATGAGTTGTGAATGTACCTATGAATTGTTTTTTTGCTATGTAAATAAGCCAATCCTGATAGAATATGTCGAGTGAAATTCCGAATGACAGATTCTGTTATGGCACCACAATGTTCACGGACGTATTTATTAATTGAACCAGGATGAACATATTCCAGATAAATATAAAACCGGCCCTCAACCTGCAAACGCATACGCCAAAGTTGTTATAAGGTTTTAAGGCTGTAACAAAAGAAATGAATAATCTTGAGCAGCTAATTATGAAGTAGGAGATTGTTTACTGTTTCACTGCCAAAATACTGCACGATGTTCGAATGCTGTAGATGGCTAAGAACTTTAATTTCCTGGGGAAAGAGAATAAACTAGTAAGATAGATAAAAAGGATAATAGAGAAATATATTCATAATTAATGAGGGGAGGGTAAAATATATAGCCAAACCATAAAAACAACAAAGCAACCTCACAAAGTAATTAAGCATAATGGACCCTACAACGAAATTTAGGAGTCGTCACTGCAAAATGTATATTGGCCAAGGCTAGAAGAAAACACAGAGGTAAAATAATAGACCAGTTAATCTGAGCTGGGCATCTGTACTGTTCAATGAGAAAAAAATAATTTCAATTACCATTACAAAGTAGTTGCATTAGTTATTAAAAGTTTCAAGATAGTACATTTCAGAAGTAAATTTGCTAAGCAGAATTACAAGATGTTATTAATCATGCAGCCATCAGTTCCCAGTGCTCATGTGTAAAAGAGATCCAAAGTGACTAAAAATGTGTTCTTATTCAGGATTGGAAAAATAATTACTATTCCCATAAAACTGACTGACATTTACCGCACTGACTTCTTTACTAAAATTCCAAAATTCTAATAAGAGATATGAACCATAACACACTAAATGAGACACATCACCTATGCTGTTTGTACATTTTACACAGATCACAAATAGGCAGTGGTAACAAAAAAGTAACGGCAACCAACCTGCTCTAACTGTTTTATACACTCAGCAGATTTTGGATCATCAGGAAACATTTCCACTTCCTTCATTGCACATAATGCACCGGTTTCCCTGCCAAGAAACAACATCTCTTTAAGGGACTAAGAAAATAGACAAAAGATCTTAAAATGCACATGAAACATTTACATACCTATTGGTTGCAACATAAACACTTCCAAATGTCCCACGCCCGATAAGTTTCCCTTTTTGCCATTGGTTTTTCATTGGCAATGATTCTGCTCTAGCATTGGAAAATGTACTAGCTGAGGATGGAGAGGGCAGGGGAGCCCCAGGAGGCAGGGGCAAGGGGTGAACACTGACAGGAGGGGCAGTGCTTTCACGGCGCACCATTGAGATTTCAAGTGATAACTTGGAATGTATAGGAGATAGAGGTCCACTCAAGGTTTTGGTGTGGTGCCCGGGACTTCTCCTCTGTGGACTTGGATGGGAGGTGGGAGAGGGAGAAGCTTCTGTGCTCAACACGGATAAATCAAAGAAGGCGGGAGGTGGCAACCCTGTTTCACAGGTAGACATTTCTGGTGCAGACCAGAACTGATTTCCTCTGGGACTCGCATAATAATATGGCACAGATTCGCCATTTTTTGTTTTCTTTGGACTCAATATTGAAGGACTTGCAAAGGGAATACTTGAAAAACTGCTCCTACGAGGGATGCTCGCCAAGTTACTATTATTAGTATTACTATTATCTCGAGCACTTTCACAACAACCACACGCATCTTGATGCACCATTCTCGATGACCTGGTTTCAGCCTGTTCCATACTCCTTCTCGTGTCTTGGCCAGCAAAAGCACTGTTACAATACAAGATTCGGTCAAATAGGTCAGCAAACTCGCCATTGAGAACTCTTGCACAAATGCATGGCAAGTTGCAGTACAAAACTGCAAATGCATAATCAATTCCCCTTTGATAATTTCTCCAAAACCAAAATAACAAATGTAAAAGAATAGATCATTTTCATAAATTAAAATCAAGTTATGCACTTAAATTTTACAGAAGGTACCTGATCCAAATTCCTTAAAATTGAGGTGCATAAATAGATTTTAACTTGTCAAATAAACTCAGATTCATTTAAATTTTTTTTCTTGTAAGTGTTTAAGGGGAACTTTATACAAGCAGTATCATAAAGTTTCATTTCACAAGTACAAATATATGCATCTAATGATTCAGTCCAAAACAACAACAAACGTGCAACATAAAGAGTTATGCAACGATCTCAACTAGTAATAATCGAATTCATTAAGCAATTACCTAACAAAAATTGAAAAGCCACAAAGAAAACTAATTGAAGGAAAGAAAGGAAAAATTAAAAAATCGACCTCCGCATCCGACAGCCGGTGTAGGTGGTGGCTGTAGCAGCCTCCTTGGGCGAGGGAAGACGGCATTTGCCGTCTCTGTTGCGGATCAAGGCGGAGGAGGAGGCGAGCTCCGGCAGGGGCAAGGGCTGAGGTGTGCCGGGGGAAGAGAATGGTGAATCGTCCTCGTGCCACCTGGCATCGTTCTCGCCATGGCAGGCGCGTTTCTTGGACGAACTACCGAACAGCCAGGCCTTCCGGCGGTGGTCGGCGGCGGCAGCTGAGGAAGACGAGGAGGAACAGGAATGCGTGAAGGAAAGCGTAGATAACCACCGCATGGCTGCGTCAATCTACAGAATCAAAGAAGCCTTTCACCTCACAATGCGGATCGAAAAGACGACATCGTATTGGAAGCGCAATGTAAACCTTTAACCACAGGCATCGTTCGCGTTGGCACCATAACGGTTGCAGAAAGAAACGACAACCATAGGCCTTCCACACAAAGTCAATACGTTTCACCTTTTCTTTTTCTTTTTTTTCTTCCCTCTAACTAAGTCAAGGTCTCTCTCTAATCTCTTTCTCTCTCTGTTGCCACAACGCAACAGAGAAGACGAGACAATATAAATAATTTTCTCCCCAAAAAACAGTTTTATTTTTTTTACCAACAGAAAGAGTGTTCTATTTTCGATAGGGTAGTTAGTTATGTGCTATTGCTATTGCTCTCGCGCCAGGTAACAACTCAACGTCTCCCTTAATTAACACAACACAACTATGTTTTCACTTTCATTTCTATCTTCATTTTCACCAAATTTTTATGCATTATTAGTGTATAGTTATTTTCTCGTTACAATAAATAAATAAACTAGGCTCTAAATATAAATAACCTTAACAACTGTCACCCAACTTAATATTATTATTGTTATTATTAGTTTAATGTGGTTGTGTATTGACTTGAGGGTATTTGAAGGAGGAATTACGTAAATGTATGGAGTTTGACGTTGGTGAGAATTGAGAAGACTGTTGCTAAGTAAAACCATATTTTGTTTATTAAATGAAAAAGTAAAACCATATTTTGATTCCATTATTGTTGGATCGGATTATAAGAGAAGAAGCGACGTTGATTTCAAGAGTTTATTTGATCGATAATTGCGCGTTTCTCGATTCTATAGTAATTCCCTTCTAGATAGATTGACATTAATATAAAGTGGATTTAATAATTAATTCTCATTCTCTGTACTCGCTTTGGGAGTCATTGACTCAACATACAATGTTTAATAAATCAAATTACATAGTTGCGTCGTGTCATAACATCTAATTTAATACACTGCGTCTATTATTCCACTGCACTATGTTAGATTTGTTCAGATCCATCCTTTAGAAAATAATATTTTGTTTAGATTCAATCATTGCTTAGGTTGTATTTTTTTTTTGGATTTTTCAAAATTTAATTTAGTTTTTATATTAAAAAAAAGAGTCGAAATGATGTTTCGTTAGTTTAGAATTAATTTGAAAGTTACTAATTTTTAAAAATATCATCAATTACATGAGACAAACTATATTTTTTATTGATCATATTGACAACTTTTAATTGTGGTTAAAAGAATTAAAAAAAGAAGAAGACATCTACACAATTCCATGACCATAACTAAAATGGAAGGTGGGTATAATCTACATTTTTTGTCGTTGTTTCACAATATTAATACACGATTCATAACATTAAATTAAATGAAATAGGACTCTCTTATTCTTCAAATACTTTAAGAACTTAATTTTGTGGTCATAAAATAACCATTCTAATATTCAATGTTAGATACACATGACGGCAAAAATTAAATAATAATACTAATAGAGATGATGATAATTGTTATATATAAGAACCTTTTTCATTTTTTTAAGTTGAGAAACATCTTTCATTAAGTTAAAATTGAATAAACAAGTTTTTATTGAGTTTATGTTTAAATTAGAAAAAGTAGGTGTTAAATAATTGGTAACAAAATAAATGACTACATACATAAAAACGTATCCAAAATTAAACAAAAATGATTTTATTTAATAGTCAAACTAGATATAGTAATTGAAAAGGAAAAAAAAATCAGAACCTTTTGAATCATTAAAAAGAGTTTATATGTTGTTCGTTAAGTATTATAATTAATTTGAAGTGATTATTTGCTCATAAGTTCAAGTGTTTGGTTTTATATACCAAAAGTCGATTCAACATAATTATAATGACTATTACGTTTTTGAGGTATTGTCCGTTTTGAAGTATGAAGGTCGATCACGATTTAATCTTTAAAAGACATATCTAAAAATTAAGAAGAAAAAATATTTAAATTGTGTTTGATCTGAAGTGATATGAGACTTATTGATTGTATCGAAATACATTGCTTTTAGCCATTATTGGGCCACCATGTCAACCAAAATGGTCAAAAAACATGATTGCTACAAGAACAATATTCCACAAAAGTGATTAAAAATTTTGATAATTGAAGCAGGAAAAAGCAGAGGATTTGTTGAAGTAGTGGAAGAGAAAAGAGACAATTAATCTGAATTGGTCAAAGGTCACCCAACTTGACCAATACCCTTCTTCTATCCTCAATTTCACGAACCTTATCTCCCCCCTTTTAATGCTTCTGCCTTTCGGTGTTTGGACTCATTCAGGGAAAATAATCAAACAGAGGAACATAAATTGAAAAGGGTAATGCTAAAAAATTATGGTTTTAATAGGAATAGATAATCATCTTTATCATAGATCACGATGAAGATATATTGAAAAAATACATAAAAAATTTCCATTTTATAAAGAATATTGTGAAAGGAACAGGGTCAGACAGATGAAAGAGGGAAAAGAGCATTTTCCACGTTTGACATACGAATTAAATAGTGAAGAGTAGAGTAGAACTGAGTCCACAAAATTGCATTCTATCCGCATCGGTAAAGAATGTTACAGAAAAGGTTGGTTATAAAAATTATCATACTAAACTATGTTTAATTTTTTAATATTTCAACTTTTTATTAAGATATCTTTATCATTTTATGTAGTATTTTTTTCTTTCATTTTATATATAATTTTAAACAGATTTCCAAACTCAGCATAATTAATATGGGAAGGATTAGAAAAAGCACATATACCTTTCTTTGTTTGAACAAGTGCGAAGAAGAAAATTTTTCAAAGTGGTTATATGTTACTATTAACCTGTGGAAAACAGAAGAAAGTTTTTTAATACAAGAAAAATAACATTTGTATTTATTTCATTTTTTATTTATGAAATTATAAATATTTTTTTCATACAACCAAAGAAGAAAAATATTAGCTTTCATTTCTTTGATTTTTCTTAAAAAGCATTATTTCAATGAACAGTTTTTTTTTTTGTCATGCAGTGAGATTGTACGGTTAAGAATCAAATTATCTAAAATAAAATAGTTAAAAAAATAAAAATAGAAATACAAAGAAAGTAGAGAAATAATGATAATTTCCATACGCAAATATAAAATCTATATTATGTGATTATAAATAATTAATGGTATGTCATCATAATTGATACCTAAGATGACGTTATTTAGAAATATAAAATCTATAAACTACTTTAAAAATTAAGAAAAAAATAATTTTTTAACCTCGTAAAACCTACAGACTTATTTATTCTTGCCCCTTTCTCTTTCTTTCCCAAACAAAACCTATCTTCAAAGACTTTGTCAAACTTTTACTTGTTATTTAAGGACTCGCGAAATCGATGGTTATGCAGCTGACCGAAGAATTTCAACTGCAGACTATAAGTGAAAAGGAAAGACTAAACAAAAGTTATAATAAGTCTCGAAAAAAAAAAAGATGAATCCTCAAACAACAGAAAGCCAAGAGACACGTCAGAATCTAACTTGACCAATTCTCATGCAGACCGAATATTATAACTTCTGAGATTATTAACACAATTACTAATAACAGAAATTCAGTGAATTTATGCTTGTGCTTCCAAAATACTTATCCACAGAGACACGCCACTTGCAAACGGTGCTTAAATTACCATATCCCTGGTGGTCATGTTCAAGAACTTCAATATCAAATTCTTACGAGCAGGAAACCAACAATCCATTAGAAATAAACAGTCAATATATTGAAACGTCAATTTCGTCCAACATACAAAATAGTTCTAATATCTTAGGTGCTTGTACTCGTTAATGCTTGAAAACATCACCAAACTAAGATGTTAGTTCTGCTTATTTGGAAATTGAATGTCATCTCCATTTTTCCAAATGTGCTTGTATTCATCTTCACTGATCACTCCACAATAGGTTCTCTGTTTCCCAAGCTTGTTGGAACTACTTTACATATGGGCATGTTTTCATTCTTGCTGAGAAGCTTCAAGGATGGATGAACCTCAATGTCACGCATGAATATTCTATCTTCAATATCTAGATTGCTCACATCCACAACAATTTTTGAAGGAATGTGCTCAGATGGGCCAAGATATTTTAAACTAGGTCTGATTTTGTTCAAAATTCCTCCTGTAATAGAATAAAAGTGTCAACCATGTTAGCATTATGACATTAGAACCACAACGATTTGTACTGATATTAAATTGGACGAAATTGGCAACCGTCCCTTGCCACCATCCAAAAATAATGACATACAGAGCACTTGGCATGAATTAAGAAAGTTGATGTCAGAAGTAAGACAGCGGCGTATTTTAACAAAACGTGGAATGCAAGTCAATTGACCAAACATAAACAGCAGTCTTCCCAGGGCATAACGAGCAAAAGTCATCGACTATTGAAAGCTGGAAGGGTGAACACTGATCTTCAATATATACTGTCAAAATTAATACTTCACAAAACGAAGTAATGTAATTAATAACAAGTTTGTATAGTCACCTATTCTTCCTCCAGTTTTTTCCTGGTTTTCTAAATTGAAATTACTTTTCTGGAAATATTGACCATTCAAAAAGAAACAGTAAATGCAGGTGAAATAATGCAATAGCAGTCACGTAGCCTCTGGGCTTTTACTTTTCTCAGTCCACCACAGGCAAAACAAAAGAGCACGAGAACAAAAGAAAAATAAAATACTAAAACATAAACACACTTCTTAGGAGGGCTGATTGCTGTATTTTAATCACAAATGTTGAGAATGAACAATGATCTTCAACTACAATGTTCGCAAACAAAGAAATGCCCCAAACAAAAAAAAAGCAATAATATATATATATATATGTATATATATATATGTATGTATGTATGTATATATATATATATATATATATATATATGTATGTATGTAACTGCAAGAGACTAGAAGCAATGAGTCTATCAAGAAACATTTCATATAATATAAAAGTTATCAAACCATTGTAATCCAATGGTTATAGATGTTAGAATAATTAAGCAATGTCAAACCAGTTATGTCTACTTTGCCCCATTTTTTACTTGGAAGCAAGCAAACCACAAAGTCCTTTGAAATGCTTGTGTTAACAGACATATTGCTTAGTTTAATTTTCCTATGTTAGTTTGTGAGTAGTTATTAGCTCTCTGTATCAGATGGTGTGAACTATGCTTTGCCATCTATATAATGCTACTTGTAATTGATCACTGAGAGAAATGTAAGAGAATGCATTTACTACTGAAATTCTTTTACTCAACTCTCTAGAGTTTTCACAGCATGGGAGGTTAATTCCTAGAGGCAAGAATTTGAAATGCTTGTGAGGATAATCCAAAAGGATTCCGAGTGTTCTCTTCGTTTAATCTAGTCTAGAGTGTGTCTATAATGGACATACAAAAGATTATCCGCGTGTTTTTTCCAGATGATCTAATCATCAAGGCATCAAAGGAAAAAAATAACATTAAGCTTAAATTTTGGAGGCAAACTTTGAAATACAAGGTTTTCAATTAAGTAGGAATTTAACAAAGTACATACTTTGCAATTTCTAGTAAGAGATGATGAATACGACTAAACATATGAAAAAATGATGAAAAAAAATTAAGGAGGACTATACACATAGGAAACAGGGGGAATGACAAATAAAGAAAGACATCAAGGGTTATTTCTGATCATAAAGTACTTAACAGACTCAAAGGTAAGTTTTACCATATGACTAAGCATTCATGTGTGCCACACTGTATCAATTCATAGGCTTTAAAGGACGACATGAGAGAAAGGTGAGAGTAACAAAAATGAGAACACTAAGATTGATCTGTGATCAAAATACAAAATAAATTATATAAAAAAAGGTTGGTGTAGCATCAAGGAAAAATTCAAAAAAAAAAAAAATCAGTTAATGTGGTTTAGAATTCACAAAAAAGGGCAAAAAGAGGCAACAATCATAAGAGTAGATTACATGATTTTAGGCAGACAAAAGGGAGAGGGAGACAAAACAGACATTGGAGAAAGTTGTCCAGAAGGTTTGGATTTTAACCGTGACAAATGAAATTGAATGACCTTTCACGCATGTAGCCAACTTCACCTAGTAGGATAATAATTTGTTGTTGTATCAATATAAATTCACATTCACACCCAGTTTAATGTTTGGCAATATTTTCTACCTTAATTGCCATTGTTTATTGAGGAAAGGTAAAATAGTTTAATTTAAATACAGAGACAGTGTAAAGGATGCGCTATCATCCAATTATCCGTCACCGTGTATACTAAGATTAATGGTTCTTGTAATAACTACTTCAAAAGTCACACATAAAATAACTTCTAATAAGTTCAAATTATAAAAAATCTAGAGAAAATTAAACTAAAAAACTAAACAGTTCCGTAAAGCCATAATCTCTCTACTAAGTAATCTCCGAATTATGCATACAAATAGTATTGATTATTGATTATTTCAGCTTAGGGAGCTCCACACAAGGGCCATTTTTCATCATTCATGAACCAAAAGACCATCTAATAAATGCCTAAACTACGAGTTCTACAGCAACAAAATAAAAAAAGAGTTACCTTTCTGAATACCAGGACAAACATCTTCCCCTTTGAAAATAATAGGCACATCCACTTTCAAATTCATTCCTTCCTCAGCCCAAACAAACACCAAATTAAGAATCTGCCCACTCTCTTCGTCCCTATGAATCTACATAACCAAAAACTACGACTCAAAACTCAAACCAAATATAAATATTATAAGAAAAAAAAAGAAAGGAGAAAACCTTGATAGGTAAAACGGTTCCGGATTCGACCAAATGAGAGGACCCGGATCCCGCACGGATCTGGAGCTGGAAGCGGGTGGAGCAGAAGGTAGGAGCGTCGACGGAGTTAAGAATGGCCTTAATCTGCTTCTTCTCGACGGTTAGCAAGTACTTCTTCGATTCCGATCGATTGTCGGGATTTTTCTCCAGAAGGTTCTGGGAGAAAAGGACGGCGGGTATTCGACCTTGCCCTCGGTCTCTCGCTGAGACTTTGCTGCCTGTGCACTCCCTTGGAATGGCTTGGATCGTATGGTAATGGCTGCACCGGAAAGCAGACGACGAACAACGGCTCGCTGCCATAGTTCGGTAGTGGCCGGCGGCGGAGCGCCACCATTGCGCCATGATTGTTTTGTCTGTGTCCCTCCCTCCCTACGACTCGTAATGGGGTTTAGCGTACAGGGGTTTTGGGTTTCGGGTCTATTTGGGCTTTTTCCAATAAGAGGGGATGACAATTTCTTTCTGCACTGCACGCTTTTTATGTCCACTCCATTTGAATAGTTAAAAGACCAAATTGCCAACCGCTCCCGTCGTTATCCCCTTGTTATCCTCGTCAATCTTGCATAACGGTTGTTACTGATGGACTCCAAGAACAAAGTGTTGCGTCACCGATGGATTCAAAGAAAAGTGTATCTAATTGTAAAATCCTTCTTGTCATTGTTGTTATTCTTGTTTATGTAAAAACATTTTGATATGTAATTTGAAAGTTAAAAATGATTTTTAAATTATAAAATATGAAAGTTTTTTTTTTATGTAAAATATAATTTTTATGGATATATACAAGAAAAATAAAGGTGTCAAAACGAGTTAATTTGGCTGACATAGACAAACTCATCATGGATTAATTTAAAAAATGAGTAAGTTTAATAGGTCTTACTTGCCAAAAATGTTATGATCGACTCAACATACACTACACAAAAATCTTAAATAATAATCAAAAACATATTTAGAGACCAATCTAACAACCAATTTCTTAGATAATCAAAATCTTAGTAGCTAATATCAAATTTATAAACCATAATAGAAACTATTTTAATTATTAATAATTTTTAATTTATAAATTGGTATCTAAATTGATCACTACATTGACTAATTACTTTTAGTTCCTAAAATTGGTCATTATGTATAAATTTTCTTGTAGGGCTACCATGAGTGGTTTAGGTGGGTTGATTCACATAAAAATATTTTATTCATCCAATTTATTTTGTATATTTATTACAATACAATCAAAATAGATTAATACTACTCTCTTTTTAATATATATATATATATATATATATATATATATATATATATTTCATCTACTTCATCAAACATTATTTATAAAAATAATGGTTGAAGATTAAAATGTCACAAATAAATTAAATATATAAATTATGCAAATATTTTTATTAATATTTTAGTATTTAGAAAAATCAAAGTATCAACTTACGTAATTAAAAGCAATAAATATTTGTAACAAAAAATTTATAAAAAATGGTTAAAATAATAATATAAAGTGTTGTTCGTGGGTTACAAGTTAACTTATCAACTGGAACTTAGTTAACTCATAAGTTAAATGAGTTAAAATCGATTCAATCCACATTTTATTTGTTTCTCAAGCGAATCTCTCTCGAATTATTTGGGAATCAAATTGCTTCATTACGAGTTTAAACCAATTTTGATATATTTAACTAAAAGTACGAGGATCACGTTAATGATTACAACAAATTTGCTTTTCTCAAAAATTAACTCATCTTAAAAAAAAATTGTCCAACTAAATTAATTCTTACTTTAATTCTAAAACTGTTGGACTGATTAATTGTTCATGTATTAAAATGTAATTTTCTGATAACTAAATTCTCAATATCAAAGTAACTCATCATTCCTTTCTTAATTTTTTTACAAAATTAAAAAATAAAGAAGGAAAATAAAACTTAGTAATACTGTTATTGAATTCTCAAATGAATTTAATTTAATAATTAAATTAGAAATTGTAACAGATCAAATTTTAATATTTTATCAATACTAATAAGAAAGCATTTACATAATTATATCATGACCTTAGTACAATTAAAACTATTAAGATGATGTACAGTTATATCATTACTAATTAAATTTAAAAAATACTTCAAAAAAAGCGTTAAGATAAAAACTAATACATCATAACATAAATTTTGTCTATTCAAAACTATTTATTGGTCTTATTTTCTTTTACAAACCATTCCTGCAACTATTCCTTTGTCATACCTATGTTATCATCACACGGAATATTATGATCATGGCAGGCAGATAATAATATCATTCATAAAACACACAGGGTAAGCTAGAGATGATTTAAAACTTATATGTTTTAAATAAAAAAAATAGAACAAAGCTACTCATTCATAAAGTTATTCACAAACAACGTCAAGCCATTTATCATCCATGTTCATGTTACCAAACTTTTACAAATCATTCAACCTATATTATTCACTACAAGAAAAATTGATATTATCGACGGTCAAAAATTTGTTAGTAAAATGCTTGTCGGTAAAATTTTACCGACATAAATCATGTTTCGTCGGTAATTATCGACAGAAAAATCCGTCGGTAAATTTGTCTGTAATTACCGATCGAAAAATCCGTTGATTCTTTTACCGACGAATTTTGAGTTATATAAGTACCGACAGATTTTTTCGTCGGTAAATTTGTCGGTAAAAAATTTGAGTTACCGACAGATTTACCGACAGAAAAATCCGTTGGTAATTCAAATTTAGGCGGAAAGTTTCCCGCTTCTTTTACCGACGGAAAAATCTGTCGGTAAATTTGTAGGTAAAAAAAAATTAATTACTGACAAATTTTACCGACTAATTTTTCTGTCGATAAATGAAATCTATGTTACTGACGAATTTTCTGTCGGTAATTAAAATTCTAGAATTCGTCGATAAAGTCCGTCGGTAATTCAAATTTATCGATAAAAATATATTCGTTGATAAAATTCCATCGGTAATTTCAATTTTTTTTGTAGTGTTATATATGACCTTCGGAGGACTATGTATTGACTAACACCCTAAGATTTTGCACCTATGATTGCTTAGTCACTCTTGCTGCACAAGAACTATACCTATAACATGTTTGGGTTTCTCTTGATCCATAGGGTACAATAGGGTGAATTTTATGCCTATCAAGCTCGACTTCTTCTGATACTTTACACAAGAACCTCCTTCGAATCTCACCTCAAAACCTTCTCCTCTTTTTGATTTCAATGATTAGTAGAATTAGGATAATCTTATTTCAGTCTCTATCGTCAATAAATCTCACACAAACCACAAACCTTCAAAAGACGATAATTTTCCCCTACCTACAATTTTTTTTCATCCATATAACCTATAAATAAACTTAGAAATAATTTATTTTTGTACAATGGTTGATTCCCTGAAGAGAATGCATGAACTTTGAGGTTCTTTGTTCCATAATGTTGATTGAGTTATGTTTTGGTTCACTTTCATCTTTTAATCTCCTAGGGTAATTCAGATTCTGTGTGTGCTTAATATGTAGTGGATAATTTGGTGTTTAAGTTAATATGTATCCATGCTTAATGAATGTGGGTTGCTTGTTCAATGGTAGATTAATTGATATGTGCATTGCTTTAATGTATAATGAAGGTTTTCTTAATCTTCGCTTAGTTGATTGGGAATGAGTGAATTTAGAGTTAATCAACACATTCTAATCACTATTTCATTTCATTTAACTTCTTGCTCACATTTTGTCAATACTTGAATCTACCAAACCACCCCCTCCCCTTTTGTATTGAATTGTATCTGGAAAGCTTTGGCTGAAAATAATAGTCACTGGGAGATGACTTTGGATTAACTTCTGAGTAATGTATTTATATATTTTAGACATGTCAAGGTGAGCCAACCCGCCTCACACGGGTTGGCTCACCACGAGACAGATTGAAAATGAGTGGACCCAACCTGACTCACTTTATGTCGAGTCAGAAATTTTACAACCCGGCTCAACCCACCATGGGTTTGTGGGTTAAGTGGGTTGGCTCACCAACCCACATAAAAAAAATTAATTAGTTATTTTTGAGTATTCAAATATTTAAATAAATTTTTAAGCAACCGATGAGATAAAAATCACAGGAAAATCAAGAATCAATGGCTTCATCATGCCCACCACCAATATATGATGAATTATTTCCAAGAAAATATACATGTAGTCCAAGAAAACATGGCTAATATTACACATTTGCTATCATGTTATTCAACAAAATATAAATAAAAAAACTACACATTTTTGTCATGCTAATTTAGAAAAATTTGTTTACTTGAGTAATTTACTATAAAGATTATAGTTAAAGATTAAAGTATCAACGTATAGAACTTAACAATCAAATTCATTAAACATTCAAACTATTCAAATATTATTGAGCAACATTCTAACATTTTAAAACACGAAATTGTGAACCTATATAATTAGGAATAATAAATAATTATTAAAAAAATAAAAAATTGTAAAAAAATGTTGGCGGGTTAAGTGGGTCAATGCACCTTTAACCCTACTTGAACTCGTTTAACCTGTGGGTTAAGTGAGTCGGGTTGAAGGTGGGTTGACTTGTTAGAATTAATTGACGAATTAATTCTATTAGTGACTCATTTGAAATATTATGATGTGCTCAATTGTGATTTAATAAAATATAAAGACTTATTGGTTATTATTATGGGAAGTGATAATAAAATAAAATAAAGATAAAGATAAAATAAAAACCAACTTGATGGACGTTAGTTTATAAAAGGAATAGGGGTTCTATCTCTGACCATAAGGTTCTTTTCACGGTAACTCATCAAGAACGTGTGAGAAGAAAAAGAAAGGCAAAGAGATAGATTGGAAAACAATGGTTGAAGAGCACACAAGATTACAAATTTGAAGAACGCATATTCACATGATCTCTCATGGATCAAGGTTAGTGCTCTATTATGTTTTATGGAGTGAGAATCATAACTCTTAAAGATCCTTAATTAGTTTTACATATGGTATCAGAGCAAGATTGTAGGATTTATGATTCTCCTATTATGTGATGTTTCTCCCTTATGATGTTTTTCCTTAATGTTATAAACCCTAATTTAATTTTATGAATGATAATGCTGCCATTAAAATATTGCATCACTGCTGCCATGGATCAAGAATTGTATGCGTGCTTTACTGTGATGGTGTTTTTTATTTTAATTGGTAATTGAATGAAAATATAATGAAACTGTTGCGTGTAAAAGTAGACCGCGCGACGCATGAAGGTGTATTTGGAATCATGTTTTCCGCTGCTACGTGTGCATGTTGTTATTTTTGTTTTGAAATTGGAATAAAGGAATGAATGAAAGTTAAAAACCATTCCTGTTGTGCACGTGGATTTGGCATTGAATGCAAGTTTAAAATAAAACTGTTACTGTGTGAATAAAGTAATGAATGCAGGTGAATGGCATAAAATTGTGTGAACGTGCCTATTGAAAGATTTCCAATTTTATAATGTGTGAATCGTGTAATTACATGGTTTATTAAAATTAAAGTTTAATATTTTTATTGGGTTATGTTACCAATAAAATTAATATTAATTATTTTATTTATATAAATAACTAATAATTTTATTTTAATTTGCAATAATATTTATGTTTGTTATTGTTAAATTAAAATTAATGAGGAAGCTATATAAAGTTTATAGCAATTAAATGTATGTGTATTTATTTATTTGAAATTAAGTATGATAAATTTTGTTAGTCACCAAAGTGACCAAAATTTTAAAGTTTATATGATTTCAAATTATTAATGTTTTTTATTTTAATTACCCATACTATGGATGCTAAATTATGAATAATTAAATTTATGGGTTAATTAATGTTAGGCATTCGTTAATTGCAGTCTCTGTTCCGGTATCTTTACACTCGCATGCTTCGTCTGTTCCAGTCTTGAATGGGTTGAATTTCCCTGACTGGAGTGAGCAAGTCCAATTTCACTTAGGTGTGTTGGATCTTGATCTAGCTCTTCTAGTTGAAAAGCCGGCTGCTATCACGGATGCTAGTAGCAATGAAGAGAAAG
>Ga0214543_1004657_pt1 | contig 25834 bp, 16 predicted proteins | sample CNSS2metaG_FD_160094 | JGI IMG/M metagenome (GOLD analysis project Ga0214543, IMG submission 160094) | Root nodule microbial communities from cowpea collected in UCLA plant growth center, Los Angeles, California, USA - CNSS2 | ecosystem: Host-associated > Plants > Roots > Nodule | place: USA... | reverse complement strand
TTGTGAGAGGCCCATGTGAATCTTTCTCATCATGCTTCTAGTGATTGGGCCTTGATATGGGCTTGGGCTTGTTGATGCACTTGAGCTTGGGCTTGTTGGGGTCACATCAAAGTATACCCACCTATGGTGTTACACTCGTCTAGGCGACTAATTTAGTCACTAGTGCATTTCTGTCATTTTAACTCGGTCATTATGCCTTGGATCCTCCGTTAACGAGGCATATCAAAACGTGGTGACACTTTTGATATTTTAACGAACTTGTATATCTTGATTCTTCTAATAACTGCTTCATAAAAACTTATATGCCTCGGTTAATATCCAACCGAGGCATAAAGCCTACAAAAAATTTCAAAATTCCCGCTCTTTTCACGTTTTTAATCTGGACGTTGCAAATTATGCCTCTGTTTTCAAATACCTAAGGCATAAAGGGCTTATGTCCTTAGTTTTCTATCACCCGAGGAATATAGGTTAATTAATTTAAAAAAATAAAAACTATTTTAATTAAATTGTTGTAGGTTTATGCTTGAGTTAGGAATATACATGAGGTAGATGGGTAATATATGTCTCGGTTGCCAATTGAACTGAGGTGGAAAGTTTTTTTTAGGGTTCAAAATTGGGACAGATCTTTTCTTCCTTGCTTTTCCTTTCTTCTTCGCCGAGAGAAGGAGCCTTCTCTCCTTTGTACATCGCTGCCAATCCTATCGGCGTTCCCGCCACTACATCAAGCTTTCGTCGTCGAAAGATCACGCGTCCACTACCTCTACCGCGCTACTACTATTGTGGGATGAGGGAGGTCGCAGACTACACGTGGAAACCACCATTAGTTGGTGGTTTTTTTTATTCTTTTTAATGTATTTTTTGATTTTGGATGAGTTGATTATGTTCCCTTACTGTTAGGATTTCACTCTGTGAGATTTTTTTTTTTGCTATTGATTCGAGTCTTTTTTATGCCATTGATCTTGGTATTGTTGCATTGATATTCTGGTACTCTTGCATTTGTTGAGATTGCATTTGTTGTGATGGTGTAGTTTTTCAAAGTGTATAGGATTACATTCTTTGTTGTTGCTCGTGTTTCACGCTCCTAGGTTTCTAATTTTATCTTCAAAATATGTTTTCAATGAGTCTATAATTATTTTTGTATGTTTGAAAAGTGATTAATTATATTGATTTATTGGTTTATGGACAACTTTATATTGATTTATTTTGTTTGATTTGAAATTATTATTACATTGAGTTAGCCTCAGTCTCCCATTTAAGACTCAATACAAAAATTATTTACTGTCTCCAAAAGTTTTGAATAAATTATATATATTTTGAAAAATTTATTTAAATGGAAACAATAACAATTTATAAGTATTGAATCTTGAATTGTCCGATTGGACGGTTTAAGAAGATTAAAAATTTCTTCTTAGTTTAATGCATATATATATATATATATATATATATATATATATATATATATATATATATATATATATATATATATATACATGTCTTAAATCTCATGATTATTTGCAAATTGTATTTGGTATTGATCTTTGGATGCATATTTGGTTGTGATTGATAATCACTTCCATTTTGTATAACCTGAAGACCAATGCGAAATGCTAGCAAAATTACATGAAATTTTATATATGTTTTAAAAGTAATATGTACCAATAAAATAAAATAAAAATGTCAATCTTCTTGAATGGTATAGGGTCACACCTTGAATAGAAAAGCAAGGTGATCATTTTATTCAAGATTACTAAAATTATTCACACAATTTTAGTATATATACGTATGGGTCGAGATTGGATTAATTTACCATATACAAGTGTTGAGTATGAGAAAGGAGTAGAAGAATTTATACAACTTGCGCAACATAATGAGGGTAGAAGCGATGATGAAGTGAAGTTTAGATGTCCTTGTGTCAACTATTTGAATGCGAGAAAGTTAAATGCAACCAAAATTAGGGAACATCTTATCCGTGATGGTTTCTATCGAAGTTATACAAAATGGACATGACACGTCGAATTAATAGACTTCCCAATTGTCTCCCAAATTGAAAATGTTGTGGATTCTGCTATGGAAGATTGACTTGAAGAAGAAAAATTAGAGGACATGATTCGTGATGTTGGCGTTGAAGCTTTTTCCCAAGTACATGTGTTTGAGATAATGTCTACTAATTTAGATACTATGTTGTATATTGGTTCAAGTAAGTTGGCAAGGTTATATGTAGTGTTAAGACTCATGAATTTGAAGGCGGCTAATGGATGGATTGATAAAAGTTTCACAAAATTGCTGGTGTTATTGAATGAAATGCTTCCAGATGGAAATACACTACCCACTCGCAAATATGATGCCAAGAAACTTCTTTGTTCGATGGGGATGAAGTATAAAAGGATACATGCATGTAATTATAATTCGTTATTTTAAGGTACAACAATGAATTTTGTTTTCAATTCAAGCATCATTGGCAGCTACTTGTTTACATGAAGGAAAACATTGTTGTGTGACTTTGTTCCTTGCATAGACCTCCCCCTAACCATCTTAAACAAGAAATAGTTTGGTAAAACCCTCAGTGTTATGAACTTTCTTTCTTATATAGTTGTATCTTAAAACATGACTTTTTTAACAATTTAATTGTTGGACATAACATGTTAGGGAAATCAACTGCTAAGACAAAAAGGCTGGGATGGTTGGCCCTCTAGGTTTGGTATTTTGGTCTACAATAATATAGTTGTTCGATTTATTTTCTTCCTCGGTTATTTATAAACTTGTGCGTTCATTGTAGTGTAATTTACAAACTGACTCATATGAGTGTCATTACTATGTAATGCAATAGATGTCAACCGTTGTTCGTGCTCATATCACAAGTAGTTGGGAAATGATAATAACTTCACTATATCAAATACTTATCTACAATTTTGTCTTAGTTGATATACTAATTGAAATTATTGTCTTGAAAGAAAATTTATACCACTACTCCCATCCCTACCAAGTTCGTTAAATATTTAAGGATGACTTGTGCAAAGTACATTATCTAAATGTACAATAGTATTTAGTACATCTATTTAGTGTAGGATATGATCTTGTAATGATTAGTACATTATTATTTTGCCTTATTTTGATTTGAAAAGTATAATGTTTTGTTTCAACCTGGTTTTGGTTATCTAGTTGTCTATTTCACAGTTTAATGAGTAGGATTTAGGAGAAACAAAAACTGCATTAAAAAAAACCTACTTTATGCCTCGGTTGTTACCTAAATAGAGGCATAAATCTTTTAACCATTTTATGCCTTGGTTATACCATAACTAAGGTAATAAGCCACTCTTTTATTCCTCGGTTGCAGCCAGACCCAAGGCATAAAGATCATTTCTGGATTTTTTTTTTAATTTCTAACACATTTTATGCATCGGTTTGCATCAAAATCGAGGAAGTAATAATTAAATATGTCTCGCTTAATAACTTAGGCAGAAAGGTGACCCTTTTTTGCCTCAACTGAATATGCCTCGAGTCTTAAACCGAGGTTAAATGGCCAAAACATCCACGGTAGAAAATCTTTCCTACATTGGTGAGTTATGTCATTTGATGGACTTGTTTTATGTGCTTGTCTACTGAGACTTGTCTAATGGTTTAGGCAAATATGTATCATCTAGAGGACCTCGTTTGCATATATCATCTGACTCGTTGAGGATCCATTGTACTATTTAGTGAGCAGAATTTTCTACGTTATAAAGTTGTTGGTTAAGGTTTTATACTACACATTATCCAAGGGACATTCTTACATGAGATAACCTTGAAGATAACTTAGTTTTTCAACACCCAATTTCGTCTGGGTGAATGCATTTTGTTTTGTTAAATATAAATTAAAAAATAAAATAAAATAAAAATATGTTAGGTTTTAACTTTAATTCTACCATGAAAAAAACAAAGAAAAAAAAGGAAGGGAGAATCTAAGTTGTTTTTAATTATCACACAATTTTCATGAGCCCAAATGTTTTATACATATTTTCACCCCACTACTCGCTATTTACACTCTTCACATGACATGTCAGAAGATGACATTTTATAATTTATGTTTTTAGAGAAGAGTATAATATTATGAGCAATATATCTTTTATAATAATTTGAATAAATATCTCACATTTACGCTTATGTGATGTGTCTCATTGATTTGTCAGTCAGGGAAGATATTATTTTAATAATTAGAAGTAAATATTCCTGATAATAATGTTTTTTTTAGGGAATGGTACGATTTTAATAGTTAGAAGAAAATATTCCTGGTAATAATTAGGATCAATTATATGAATAATATGTTATGATTTGATCACGATCTTTATGTGACGGAAAATATGATTCTAGCAATTATAGGCAATATTTCGTTAATAATTATAATCAATACCGTGGATATTATGTGACCATTTAATTTCTATAATATGTTTCATCAAGACCAATTCCTTCCTCATATATTTTATTATAATTAAAGACTAGGATTTCAGTGGTATCCCAAGGTGCTATAAAAGCACAAAATTTCTCCAATGCAACATAGAGAAAAAAATTCGAAAAACCCCTCTTCTTTTTTAATACTAGAGCACACACGCAAAAGGGGGTCACCTTACTATCCTTTCAGTCAGTTTTGCTTTGTTCGTCTCCCTGAAAGGTAAACTCTCTTTGCTCCTAATGTTATTCATGATTCTCTTATAATATCAAATGTATGATCAATAAACCTGTTGTATGATTAAATGTGTTTGGGGTTCGCACGTTAGATGATTTTGGGTTTGTCATTGATATGCTCAATCCTTCTCTTTCCTTTTATTTGGAATGTCATTTATCTTGATAATTAAAAATGTTTTTAATAGGCTTTAATTCTCTCTTAAAAAAATAATAATAAATAAATAAATAAAAAATTATATTATTCTTTTTAATATAAGTATTGAATATCATGTCAAGTCTTGGACATACTTGATAATTAAAACATTCCTTCACAGACTTTTAATTCTTTTTTTTTTAAAAAAAGTTAATAATAAAAAAAATAAAAATTATAAAATCATTTTAAATATCATGTCAAATCTCGGATTTGCTTGAGAACTAAATTTTTCATCATGTAGAATCTCAGGTTCTCTTGATATTAATACAGAAAATATATATTAAAGTCTAAAAAATTAAAAAAACAAAAACAATAATATCAAACAACAAATTTTTTTATAAAGAACTACGTTATCCTTGATTTTCCAAATGGAAATACATAGGAGCGATGTGCAATCCTTGTCGGGCCAACAAAAATAAAAATTTAATTTTGTTTTTAATCTTTATTATTTTATATGTGTTTTTATTTTGTTTGATTTTTGGGGAACAACAAATATTTTGAACATCAAATTTTATCTTGCATACTAAATTAAAGAGGGAACCGTCTTAAGACGGACGTTGTGGGGTGCTAATATCTACCCCACACGTAACCAACTCCCGAATCCAAATTTGGTTTAGAAGACCATTCTTTTTTAAGGTTTTTCTATAGTTTTCTTAAATAAACTATGGTGGCGACTCCTCTATTTTTTTTAAAAAATTATTTTCGCCGTCCCGCCGCGATCTCGGTTGCGACAGATGGCGACTCCATTAGGGACATGTTTGAGAGTCAATCCTATTAGTTGAGTGTGCAAATGGTATGTTGTTTTAATATATTTGTTTCCCCTTGTCTTTTGTTCTATTTCATGTATATTTTGCTATCTTTGTTTGGCTTGATGTCATCTTTATTTGCTTTGATGTCCTCATATGATTATATTGTTAAAATTATTGAACCTAGAGTAGAAGACAATTGCTATATATGTCTAGGAATTTTCTGGTGATTTTGCATGTGTGGATTTGGGTAGTCTTAGGTTGCTCCCTTCACACACTACACATGGTAGGCTAGTGCATTCATTTTAGTATTGGGTTCCTATACCCGGACTTGAGTTAGTCGTAAGGAGTGGAGGTCCAACGATTGTTATGCTAGATCTCGGCTCTACTTGACTATTGTTATGCTAGTCATTTTAGTTTGCTTTCTCTTGACATGCCACATCTGTTAGGTCGCCTATCGTTGTGGATTATGTCCTAAGGTTGACTTTAGCTCTAGAGGCCTGTGAGATTATTTAGAACTATCCCTTGAATTATCACGAAAAAGCCCATAGACCAGAAAATAATTTTTCTCTACACCTTCTAGGACACAAAAGGAGCGTGCATTATTTCTTTATTTTTTTAGTATTCTTTTTTTTTTATAAATTAAGTAGTTAAAATGTGTCATATTTGCATCAACATATCATGTACATAAGGGCCTCTCGAGGCGCATACATGTACTACATCTCATTAGGCAAGTCAGTTAAATGCATTTCATGCATATTTTTTTATAATTGCATAACACATAACATGCATCAACACATCTTGAAAAAAGGTTGCACATACAATCATTTTTAAAATTAATTGTTTCCCATTTTTTTGTTTATAAATTCATGGAATCTGGTGGAAAAAAAAAAGAGGATAAAATAAATTATTCTTTGGTCAAATTAGTTAGATGAATAAGTAGATTTTTTTTTTTATGAAAAATGGCATGCTTTTGAAACATTGCTCTAATATGTGTACATGGAATTGCTCAAATTCATTTCCTTTCCCATCCCATTTCTTATCACCTTGCCCTCATAAATCTTTCTTTTGTATTCCATGGAGATCATCATAAAGGGGGCATGTGCCCTAGAATGAATTTAAATTGAAGTGAGTCTTTGAACACAGAAAAAAAGAAGGAAAACAAAAAGAAAAGTCTGCTAGACTGAAAACTCAAGAGGGCGGTCTAGGCAAAAATTAAGACAAAAAAAAAGAAAATAATACAAAAATAAGGGCAAATAAGGAGCAACCTCTAATGTGATTGAATTTTTCCCCTTTGGATTAAAGCTTTTGAAAGTAAAACAATCATGAGTCAAAATGATGTGTGGCCATGTTTCTTTATAAAGAAAAAACTGATCTTCCTTTGCTACCCATTTTGAGCCTATAAAATTAAAATTTCTTTCTAATTATCCCGAACACTGAAGTTAACATAATGTTTGCATATATTTCATTTGACTTGTAATTTACCAATAAAAAAAATAAAAAAGTTTGGAAAGACAAAAAAATTAGTTATGAAAAAAAAAAAAGAAAAAAGAGAAACAAGAGTTGGAAAGTGAAAAAAAAAAGTGGTGAACAAAGGTAGTCAAATGAATTTTAGTTGCAATGTTAGATAAAGACCCTTGTTTTAAATAACCTTTATACCATTTATTTTTTTTATATCCCTTAGCCTTGGCCACATTACAAGCCTAATAAAGTCCACACAAATCAATGATTGGTTGTTGTTTTTCGAAAAATTTAATTTAGAGGAAAATATTTTGTCATGTTAAGAGGTTTGCTAAAAAAAAAGATTGAAAAAGTGTTCAAAGATTTGCCTTCAAACACTGGGGCAGTTTATTTTTTGTTGACATGTTTCCATAGAGATCAAAATTAGCACGAGTAGTCAAGTTAAATCAAGGTCATGCCCTTTCATTCTTTCTTTCTTCATGTGTTTCCTATCATATTTTTTGCTTTGAACCTAAACTTTGATTTATCTTTATCCTACCATTACTCATTATTCTCACCTTTAAATAAATTGGGGAGACGTTTCACTTGTTGTTCATACACTTTGATTGTCAAGCTTACATTGGGGCAACTAGTATGAAGTCCCTCATTATTTTCAACATTCTCATGCTATCAACAACTAGGGCAAGCTCAAATTGGGGCAAATTTTTAAGTCTTCATCTTTTTTTATCAATAACTAGGACAAGCCCAAACACACCTCATGTCCTGAAGTTAACTCTTAACTATCAAATTGGGTTAACTCCTTAGTCAATAACCTCATCTAAGCCCTTCCAAGAACTTTCGCAATTTCATGTATGTCACTCAAATAGGATTCAAAAAACAATGGTAGAGAAAAGAGTTTCTCAATAAATTGATCAGACCAAGGAATATTTTTCAAAGGAAAAAAAAAAACAAAACAGAAGGATTCCATAAATCGAAAAATAACAACAAATTGGGGATCAATTGAAATAAGTTTCATACAGTGTAAAATGTGAAAAAATACATGAGGGCATGCTTCATGCATAGATTCATATATAATCATACATAAATCATTCATTTTTGTGAAAAAAAAGTTAACAAACAAAGGAACTTTCATCATTCATTCATACATTAATTCATACATCAAAGTTTCAAACTTTGTTCATGTAAAAAAAAAAATCATAACATGTGCATCATACACTAATATTGTTAGTGTTCAAAAATAAAATCCATAAGTCATGCCGACATTATCATTCACCATGCATGCTCGAAATAAACATAACAACATTATCAGACATCATAATCAAAATTAAAAAAAAAATAATACGTAGCATGTGTCAGCATTTTTATGCACATATAATATAAATGTTAAGAAAAAGTCATAATAAGCATCAACATACTCATGTATTTATAAAAAGAAAATTCATACTAGGTGTTAGTATATGCATGCATTCATACATATGATATCAATTATCAAACAAAAAAATATCCCAACATGTGTTAGAAAAATTAGGTTCTATGTAGTATTTGGTTCAAAAAGAAAAAAAAAGTGACATACATGGCAACATATTCATGCACATATCAAATTATGTTAGCATATTCATGCACATATCAAACTATGCTAGCATATTCATGCATGCATAAATAACCTAATGCTCAAAAAGAAAAATTCAGAACATGTCTTAATCATCATGCATCATCTACATCCATCATAGTTCATTTTCATGAAATGAAAATAAAATTCTTGTCACTTTTGGGACTGAAACCCTCTTCATTCACATGAACGGTTGTCGAATCCTTCTATTTCAAAATGAAGAAAGTGAGAAAGATACAAATTTTGCTTCTTTAATTGCTGGTCCTCTTCATTCATATATCCTCAAGCCTAGTTTAGTTTGGCCCAAGCCCAGTTTTGCACTGGCCCCTCAAGCCCAATTTTATCTGGCCACCTCAAGCTTAGCTTTCTCTAGCCTCAAAGCCTAGTGTCGCACTGGCCCCTCAAGCCCAGTTTTATCTGGCCACCTCAAGCCTAGCCTTGTCTAGCCCCTAAGCCTAGTTTCGCACTGGCCCCTAAAGTCCAGTTTCGAACTGGCTCTTAAAGCCCAGTTTCATCTGGCCACCTCAAGCCTAGCTTTGTCTAGTCCTTGAAGCCTAGTTTCGCACTGGCCCCTAAAGCCCAGTTTCGCACTGGCGCCTAAAGCCCAATTTCGAACTCGCCCCCAAGCCCAGTTTCGCACTGGCTCCCAAGCCCAATTTCGCACTGGCCCCTCAAGCCCAGTTTTATTTGGGCCCCTCAAGCCCAGTTTTATCTGGCCATCTCAAGCCTAGTCTTGTCTAACCCACAAGCTCAATTTTATTTGGCCCCTCAAGCCCAGTTTAGTCTGGCCCAAGCCTAGTTTTGCACTGGCCCCCAAGCCCAGTTTTGCATTAGCCCCTCAAGCCTAGTTTTATCCGGTCACCTCAAGCCTAGCTTTGTCTAGCCCCTAAGCCCAGTTTTGCACTAGCTCCTTAAGCCTAGTTTCATTTGGCCAAGGCTAGTTTTATCTAGTCCTTCAAGCCCATTTTAGTCTGGCCCAAGCCTAGTTTCATCTGGCCACGCCAAGCCTAGCTTTGTCTAGCCCTCAAGCCTACTTTTGTCTAGCCCAAAGCCAATTTATCTGGCCACCAAGCTCAATTTTGTACAGCTCTTAAGCCTAGTTTTGTCTAGCCTTCAAGCTCAGCCTTCTCTTGTTTTTGGTATTAGTTAAGGTTTCTACACCTTTCTGTGTTGCCAAGGTTTCCACACCTTGTTTTTGTGTTAGTCAAGGTTTCTACACCTTGTCAAGGTTTCCACGCCCTGTTTTTGTGTTGGTAAGGTTTTTTTCACTTTGTTGATGTGTTAATCATGGTTCCCACACAAATCCATCTCAGTCATATATTCTTCTTCATTTCTCTAACCTAGCGCAACTTTTTGGGTTTCATTTTTTCCCATCTAGAGTTTTAGCATACAATGTTCAATGTAAGACCCAAGAAAATTAAATAATTATTTAATAAATACGGGTAATAGTAACCTTTATGGCATTTAATGGAAATGTTTGTGACGTGGAAAAGTACTAGCTCAAGTGGTTAAGAGTACTTAATTGTGTCAGAAGACTTGGGTTCAAGTCTTATGATGTGATCCCAATAAGGCTTATAGCATTGGGCCAACGCTTAGGCCTATTCATTTTAATTTCTTTTATTTTAATTACATAAAACTTGTCTAATTGGGTTTGTTTGCTAAATGCAGCCTTTTATTTCCAAGCTGCCCATTGATATTGGGCCTGCAGCCCAATTCACCACACCCATGCTTTCCATCAATAAACATCATCATGTGGGCCAAGATCCCATCCGCTGCCCAAGTCCAGCTGCACGGTGTGTGTTTCTATTTGCACGCCTCCACGCTGCACAACTACTTCTGACACCACCATAATTTTGCTGTAGCCAAACATCTTTACTTTATTGGGCCCGAGCCAATTCTTCATAACTTCCACATGCCCAAATAGAAGGAAAATCTCACTTTCATTCCAGCAGCCCAAAACAGCGTTGTAGCCATTGTGTAAGGATGCCTCCAAACCATTCACGGGTGCTGCTATCATGCCAACACGTGTTGGGCTACCAGCCCAATTTCACGCTCCAGTTCACCAATTCTGCATGACCAACAACAAACGTATGCAGCCCAATTCCTTCCACGCATCCAACCATTTTTTTCTCTTCTGCAGAGAGAAACCAACTCATGGAGCGTCGCTAGGGTTCCTATCTCATTTCTCAATTCTCGGCCAGCATTCGTTTAACCCCAATTTTGCTACAACCTTGATCACGCCACCGTTAGGGTCAGGGTCATGCTAAGTCTTCATTCACGTGTTAGGGTTAGGGTTCACTTGATTCACCTTAGGGTTAGTGCGAGTTCTAGTTTTCCGTTTCCCTTGCCGTTAGGTTTGTTAGACGGCGTCTATTTGTTGGTTTTTCCGGTTGCCTCTTCTTCACCTATACAAAGGCAAGCCAATCTCATGTAATTTTCAGCTTTGATGAATGTTAGTTTGGTTGAGAGTACTCCCACCGTTCGTCTTAGCTCCCATTTCCCTTTAGATGAGGATTTCTCCTCCTAGGGTTCCAAATACAATGTGCGTGTGATTTCAGTGTGAGAACGAGAGCGAATCCAATCTTAAGAGTCTTCCGCTGCGTTTCCCTGTCGATTCCACTGACAATCGACGTTTGGAGGCCATTCTCCAACGAACGGAGCACGTTTCCGCCGATAAATGGCGTCGATGGCCTCATCAAGTGGTATTCAGAGCCACTCGTGCTTGGACCGCGCTGAGATAAGTGTTCTTCATCTTCTCTCTGCTGTTATTTCTTCAATTTTTTTTTGTTCGATTCCGTCTTGTTCTGGCTTGATTGAGTTTTGTGTCTCTGTTGTTTATCTGTGCTAAAAATTTTCGTGCTGAAATTGATTCAAAATCCTTGTTCTGATTGTGTTGGATCAATACTGATTAATGCACTATCATACGTTCTCTAATCTGCCGTTCAAATGCATGTCTTAGGTTTAATTTCGTTTTCTTCCCTAGCTTTCAGATTTATAATCTCTGTTTGTGTCTTAGGTTTTGTTAGTTCGTTTTTCTCTGTCGATGATTCCATAGATGTGTAGCTAATTTGAGTATTGTCACTGCTTTGTCTTTGTTTCAGTCACTGTTTCATTCGTCATATGTTGAGTCTAGTATCTGCATTTGTATTTTGTTCAGTTCTTTAATTGCTAGTAGATCAATAGCAATTTTCTGTAGTGTATATTGATATTGTTCTTGTGTAATTCTGCTAAGTTTGTTGCTGGTTGCCTTGTTATGTTTTCAATCTGTGGTTTTAAGTTGTGTTGTTGTTATGCACTTTGAGTCTGATGGCCAAGGATTGCTGTGACCGAAGCATTTAGTGAGTAATCTATCAATGTGAGCTCTGATTTGTATCAGACTCTATATGTGGAACCTCCAGCTTGGTCATGTGTATGCATAGGCATTTTTACTAGCATGACTCCATTACTGTGCACATCACTTTCAGCATCAGTATTCATTCACAAAATTCTGTTATGTAGAATTGAACCATGCGAATTGTGTTTTGCTTCCAGTTCCGCTCAGTTTACTGTTATTGCTTTGTTGATAATTCAGAACTGGCAGATTTTTATGCTTGTCTAAGCTGATTGAGTTGCATATTATTGTAGTATACTACCTTGGTTATATCCTGTTGTGCAGCAATCAATATTGCACATTCTGTTCACTCATTTGATGTGTCCTATCATTGTTTGAACGAATATTTCAGTTGTTCATTGGCAATTTCCTGGCTAATTTGTTATGTGATGTCACTATTTGCGCAATTTCCAGTTTATTCAAGATTAAATTTGTTTTGCTCTATCACTGTTTTTGTATTTGTGATTAGCCTAGTGTCTGGTGTTTTGAGATTCATTGTGTATCTTGAGTGCAGTCATTTTGTCTGGCCTGACTTGGCATAGCAGTCTCTGTTTTATTAGATTACAGACAATAAACTGGGTTTCTTCTTGTGTTGTTTTGCTCCATAGATGTGCAGTTTGTGTTTCCACAGATTATGGCCATTAAAAGTTGTTGCAGATGATGCTTTCTGTCTTGCCTGTTCTTGTGGTTATATACTGTTATGCAGCGATAAAATTGTGCATTCTATTTTTGCTTGAAAATTGCTGCTATGACCCAGTTTTAGTGCAGCTCATTGCTTTTGTTTGAATCACTTTTTTGCTGTAGTCTGCTGCATATTGATCATTATTCTGCATTGTCTGAGAGTTTCTTCCTGTCTAGTGTGTTGTCCAGTGGTGTTGTAACTCGTCTGATTCAATCTATGTCAATACTGCTCCATACTGCTGGGCTATTTTCATTGGCCGATTGATTCATTTCGTGTATGTCTTTTAAAGTTGAATCAACTTTGAATTGTTATATGCATTTGATCACTGAATTGGAAGTAGCATATTCAATCTGTTGTGAGTTGTTGTTAATATCTTTGAGAGTTAAAAGGAAGAAAGAAGTCCAATGACAATGAAATTTGATATAAACAAAAAGTACATACAAAGCAATTCTGATCTGCAATGTGCAATTTTGATCCATTGATTTGAGTAAACAACGTACAATTCCATCACCTATTTGCTACTTTCCTCTTCAATTTCAGTTGCATATGTTCTTGATTCAACTTGTTTTGAGTCTTTGTTTGATTTTCGTTTTGTTCATCTTGTTCTAGATACATTCTTTAGGTTCCTTTTGTGTGCCTTCTTTATTGGTTATCTTGTTTTTCTTGCTTGTCTTTATTGGCTATCCTTTGAGTTTGTCTATTAAATCTTTCACTTGATGCTGTCCAATTCTTTCAATTGAGCTTTTATTGTTTTTTTTTTCTGAAATTTTTACTCTCACGCAGCTTGATTTTCACTTGATTCTGTGTTGGCTCCTGCATACTCACTATTTTGGCAGCCTTTGTAGGTGAAGTCTCCTCTTGAAGGTGGAGTGGTGAGTGAATTTGTTGTGAGAGTACATTGTCGAGAGAATTGTGGTGTAAGCTGGGACTTGAAGAGCATCAAAGTGGGAGACACACTTGAGGGAGACTTATTTGGAGGCTGGCAGAGAGAGAGACATAGTCTAGCTTTCTTTTCTTTTGTAATTCTGTTTTGATTTCACGGCTTGTGTAAATTTTCTTTTAAGATTTCACTTTTCTCCTTTATTTGGCTTAGGTGGGAAAATGCTTTAGAGCAATCTTATCCTTAGCAAATTTGTAATAGTTTAAGCGTTTAGTGTGAGGTTCAAGGGGTTCCAAAGGCCACTTGTATCTTCACTTAGGTTTTTCGTCTAGTTTATGTTTTCAGTTTTTTACAATTTCAGTTTTTATGTTTTCAGCTTTTATGCTCTGTGTTTCAATGTCCAGGTTCTGTTTTGCGTGCTTTGTATGGTTGTATTTCTGTTTTAGGTCCCGTGATATCTAGGTGCCATCTGTTAACACCTAGTTGACCTTCTTTTGGTCTTTAAGTTTTCTTTTTTTTCTTCACACACTTTGTCAATTTGTTTTCATACAATCTGTTTCATTTGTATTTTTATTGAGAAATTTTGTGAAAGCATTTTAGAGATCTCTGGCTAGGAAAGGCTTGGTTCCTAAGCTTGTCCATGTGACTCACCTCCCTTTCCTGGGAGTATCTTTAGAATTCTTTTCCACTACTTTCTCTTTAGAAATTCATCAACTTTGTGAAAAATTGTTTGCTACAATTGTTTCAAAATGAGTTTTTCTTCTTCTAGCCGTATGCATGTAGATAAGCATAATAGTGTGCATTTAGGTAGACATAGTAGTCATGAGTTGCATCATACCATTCATAGTGACATTCCATTCTTTGGGGAAGATATAGGACCAATATCATTTAAAGATTGGATGTGGGATACTGAAAAATTGGTGCAACCTTTGTTTAGTAAATATAGTCATATAGACATTCTTAGGCATGTTATATCTAGATTTGTAGGACGTGCATTTGATTGGTGGCAAGATAGGCAATATAATGTGAAAAAGGGGAGAACATCATGCATCAATACATTTTATGAATTAAAAACATGCATGTGGAAACATTTCATTCCCCCTTCATTTAGGATCACTAAAGCACAACAAGCTAGGATAGAAGACTTTATTGACATTGGGGATGCATTCATCCAAAACATTGCTAAGTTTTCTAGACTAGAAAAAGATTTTAAGCACAATTTAGACTTGCTCTTAAATGAACAAAAAAAGAGAGAAAAATGCAAGAGAGAGCAAGTTAAACATCAAAAGCTTCGAGAGTTTGAAATGAAGAGAGAAAAAGAAGAGTTTGAGAAGCTTTATGCTCAAAGAGAACAAGAGGAAAAAGAGATAAAAGAGAAGAAAAAAAGAGAGGAAGAACAAAAGGCTAAAGAGGAGAGTCTAAGAAAAGCAAAAGAAGAGAATGAGAGAAAAGAATTAGAGGACAGAGCGAAAATAAAACAAGAGAGTAATCTTGAAATACAATTACAAGTGGTAGAGTTAAAGTGCATTTCAAAAGAGCAAAAAGACCTCTGTGTTAGGGATTTGGTGATCAATTCTTCACCAATTCCTTACATGAAGATCCCATTTTCAAAGGGAGTTTTCCCAAATTTAAACTCTACTCACTTTTCCATTAAATCTTTTGTTTTGTTTTCTTTTCAAAATTTTTGTTCTCGATTCCTTATTTCATCCTCCTCAACTTGTTTTGTCAAAACACACTTTGACATTAAAATTATTTTCAAAAATCATCTTAGTCAAAGTGTAAAACATTCCTTTTATGAAGTGGGCTTAATACCATCTTTTTTAATCTTCAAAGGCCTGTTTTCACAAATTTTCCATCCAATGGTCTTTATGATTTTAATTCCACTTTATTTGATGACTATTGCAGATTTGTTTTTTATCCTGGTGGTACTATTATTTTGGTTGTTGTGAGCCTTTAATAACCCTCTAGATCTGAGGACAGATCCTTTTCAAGGGGGAGGGGATGATGTGATCCCAATAAGGCTTATAGCATTGGGCCAACGCTTAGGCCTATTCATTTTAATTTCTTTTATTTTAATTACATAAAACTTGTCTAATTGGGTTTATTTGCTAAATGCAGCCTTTTATTTCCAAGCTACCCATTGATATTGGGAAACTTGGGGAGTGAGCTTACTACGCTTGTATGTGAATCTATGTTATGATATTGAGTGTTAACGATTGTTTGTTTTGGTTATAATCTGAGTTGGTTAACGTGAACAGCTGAATTATGTGGTGTGCACAGGCAATGGCTAATCGGAGACGTAGAAATAATGCTAGAGTGGATGAGATTGTGAATGCAATCCATAGTATAAGACAAAGACCCGAGGGTCACATCTCGCTTTTGGCAGTCCCTACACGCAGTGTTGGGGACTCAGTTGAGGATGAGTTCGGTATATCATCCCCAGACTGATGGGCAGTCGGAGCGGACGATCCAGTCATTGGAGGATCTCTTACGAGCTTATGTGTTGGATCATATGGAAAGTTGGAGTGCGATGCTTCCATTGGTGGAATTCACTTATAACAACAACTATCACTCCAGTATTGGTATGGCACCGTATGAGGCTTTGTATGAGCGACGATGTAGGACACCGCTGTGTTGGAATCAGAGCAGACAGAAGTCATACGCAAATAAGAGGAGGCGGCCTTTAGAGTTTGAGGTCGGGGATCATGTGTTCCTCAAAGTCACACCGATGACGGGTATTGGAGGGGCTATCAAATCAAGGAAGTTAACTCCGAGGTTTGTTGGGCCCTATCAAATATTGATCAAGATCGGTGCTGCAACTTGTGAGATTGCCCTGCCACCGCACTTGGCGAATATATATAATGTATTTCATGTTTCTCAGCTGAGGAAATACATAGAAGATCCGTCTCATGTACTGGAGTCAAATGACATTCAGATCAGAGAAGCCTTGACGGTAAACACCGGACCAGTGCAAATTCTTGATTCTCAAGTGAAGAAGCTGTGAGGGAAAGAGATCAGGACCGTGAAAGTGCTATGGGATGAGGCTACTCAGGAGATGACCTGGGAGATGGAAGATCGCATGAGGCAACCCCTACTGAGAACTAATTAACTCTCTTTTTGCCAAATTTTCCTTTGGCATTGATATGAAAGGCTTGAGGAAACCTAGCAGCCAAGAGGGGCAAGCTAGAGGGCTAAAACCATTCTGCTAATGGGTAAATGATTATTCATTAAGCACATTATAATTTAATTTTCGTTTTAGGGTGTTAAAGGGTAATTAAGAGAGGAATAATTTTGAGAGAGGGAAAGTAATTAGAGAGAGACCTGGAACTGTGGTGTGAGCATTTGGGCAGAGAACTCTGGCATATTGGCACAGAATGCAGAAGGAAAGCGGAAGTGGAAGCCATTGTTAGAGAGAAAGCAAAGGATACAAGTTCTTTTGGGTTAGAGGCACATCAAATCCGAATTTAGAGCAAGGAGTCCAGGTAAAGGGAGCTAATTTTGCATGTTTTAATTCATATGCGATGTACTGTTTCATTGAATGAACCATACTGCATGAACTCCTTTCCTCATTGTGTTGTTTTCGCGATTTCTAGGTTTCTGGCCAAAAACCGCCTAGCAGTAAGGCCTGAACCACCAGGTGGCTCATTACTATGTGCACTGTATTTTTTTCTGTTGGCATGAACCGCCTGGCAGGGATGAATATCCGCCAGGCGACGTGACATTATCGCGTTTCTTTTAGGTGTTTTGATGCTGGTTATGTAGAAAGTCTATGTGATCGCTGGAAATCGATGTGTGTATACCATATTGGGAGCTTTGCTTATATGAAATTGATTAAAAATGTGGGTATGGTAGAGTGTTAGACATACTCGGGCATGGTAACCCATGATCATATGTGCAATGGTGGAGGGGAACGAAAATTAGGTTGATTCAAGAGAGTAAAGAACGAGAAACCTTTATGAATTGAATTAAGAATAGAGAGTTAGTCTATTATATATGCATTGTTGCAATTTGGTGCGTTTAGTATGTGAATGGTAATAGGTTGGAGAGTTTGACTATGTTATGGTATGTTGGAAGGAATGTTAAGGAAAGAAAAGGAGAATGATAATTCTAAATAAAAGTTTCAGGTTTGGAATCCTAGTCCGTTGCTTATGTGTTGTTGATAAAGGTTTGCTCATGAATTATGGACCTTAGGTGTCATTTGTGGCTCATAACCATAGATGGATGATATGTGATTATGCAATATTAAGTTTGGTAAGTAGGAATAAGTTAATAGTGTCTATTGGTAGATTTTGATTGGTAATAAGGGGATGAAAAATGTCAATTCATATCGCCCTCCGTGTAGGATTCTATGAAAGGTACTTAAGACTATTGGAAGGAAGATTTTATTCATTACAGTGTAGAATGTTTGGAATGTCTGACTTAAGGTAGTGGATTGTTAGTTATTACCATAGGATGGATGTAATTACTACACTATGATAAAGCCCTTGGCAACTTATAAACCTTGAAGGGATGGGTTTACAATAGTAAATTATAGGTGAATGAAACTATATAAGAGTTGCAGACTACCCATAATGTAACCTTGATAGAGGAGTGTCTGTAACATTCTGTCAGGATATTACGAATTTTTAATAAAATAAAGAAAGTAAATTAAAATATGCTGCATTTAATAATACCTCATTTTCCCAAAATGCGGGAAAATTTGAAACTTTATTAATTAATTAAACAATGTTCAAATCCATAAATCACCAAAACACAAGGTTATAATCACACCCATAAAGAAAAAAAACATAAAGTTTCACTAGCTATCCCCTCTCCGCAACTAAGCTTCACCAACGCCACCTGCGTCAACAACATCTGCTCACGTGTACTGCGTACATGATCATCGTCAATCACAAGCAGATAGGGTGAACTTAACAAATATAGCATATAAAATAACATACACCTATATAACACATATATATTTAGACATGCTCAAACATCCAATTAATTCCATATATCATGGCCACAACCATGACTTTCGTGTTCTACTTCTTCTAGTGATTACTTCAAGATGACTTGCTGCCACACCTATCGGCCACAACTGATAGAGCACGTGCGGGAACCATTGCTATGGATCATACACCGCAATGCCAGTGGAGTTCCCAAATACGAGTATAGCTCGTAACGTCCCAAGACTACCAAACTTGTCAGTCAACGATTCAGGAGGGCAATCTATTTGGACCCATCCGTACTGGCCACAACCAGCACACTCACACTGACAACACTCGCCAATCCGAGCCACAACTCAAGGGTTCCTCGTGTTCATCCGCCATCCCGAGCCACAACTCAAGAGATGCTACTCCGAGGCACAACTCAAGGAATACCACGTGCTTAACCCCTATCCCGAGCCACAACTCAAGGGATACGTTCCGAGCCACAAATCAAGGAACACCAGCAATCCCACCTTTAAAGCATCACTAAAAGCCTTCTAGAGCACACCTATGAAATCAACAACTCCAAGCTGCAGTAGTAAAATCGCCTGGCGGGGAACACGTGCCTCTAGGCGCTGCCAGCTCCTAGACTGTTTGGCGGGTGACGCGTATCGCCAGGCGCTAAGTGCTTCAGAGCACTCCCTGCATCCGGATATCTCCTAGCTGGACCCTCTGGTCTGCCAAGCGCCACACGTTAGGCTCTTCCCTGAAATGGTCAGTCCCGCCTGGCGGTTCGCACTACGCCGCTAGGCGCCATACCAGAACAGTCCCTGACTTGATCTTTTTCTGCACTTTATCGAATGCTAACCTTCCATCTACTCTTGGCACATTTCCAGAAATCAATTCTCTTAATATTTGTATTATTGCCACCCGCTAAGCTCTATATCTTCCAATTCTCATTATGTCCTCAAGACAATTTACTCAATGTCAATTGAATCACAAACATATCCCTAGTTTGAGTTTTTCTCCCAAGTATAACACTCATACCCTCAGGTTTAACATTTTTCACTGTGCAATTTTATACCTTCACCACTTTTAACACAATTGGGTTTACCATCATTCAGTTATCCTTCTTAACTCATTATTCCAACTTCTAGAAATGGTGGTTACATTCTGGATTAATTTGGCACCTAATAGTACCCCCAAGTCCTCAACCTCTTCTCTTTGGTTTTTCCATCCAAACTCACCTATTGATACCAGTAAATCAGACCTCTGTAATGTGCTAAAGTTCCCATTTCTTCCTATCTCAACTCAATCCTCTACTTAACACATTTCTAATTCACCAATCAGCATTCCTCGACTCTATTCCTTCACTTCCTGGATCACTGAATTCCCAAAACCAGCTTCGTCCCTTACAGCAACACATAATTAATGCCACTGAGATGGCACCTAGGGGCAGGTCGCGTGCCGCTAGGCAGTGCATAAGTTTCTGGGCAATTTCCCAGATTTTCCGCACCTAAGATGAATCTCCTATACTATCTGTATGCTCTCCTATTTCCATCTTAATCGTTTTCCCTCCAATAACATGACTATAGTGATACCCAGAATCACTTAGGCTAATTTCATCATAATTTGATTTTAGAAAAATTAACAACTATATCGTTCCATTCTACCAAAAATCCAACATCAAACCTTAAGACTGCATTCTCAGTGTTCTATTGATTTCCACCATCAGTTACACCAAAAATCAATGAAATACAGGTTATATCTTTCCTTAACCAATACCACTTGGTGTTCCCCCAATCAAAACCCTTCAAAGACGCATGGAATCACAAAATCGAGCCAACATGGCTCGTGTTGCTTGGCAAAAATTCATCAACGCCAGGCAGTTCCTCAGAGAAACCCAAAAATGGGTTATCAGCCTATGTCGCCTAGCAGCACAGGGCCTCACCGCCAGGCAGTTCCTCCATGAAACCAGAAGCAAACATAAAATGGTATAAGCCGCCTGGTGCCTATGTATAGCCCGCCAGGCGGTTTCTGGAAAATTTCCAGAACTCAGAAAAATCACAGTACATTCAAGGTTCATGCATTTTTATCATACATTTATCATACACTTCATGCGAGCACATAAAATTAACATGGGGAACTACCCTAACCTGGATCCTTTTGCTTACAAACTTGAAGTGCTATAAATTCTCCCTTGCTTCCAAATGCCTCCCGTAGACCTCCTCAAACTACCTCCATGATTCACTCAACTCACTCTCTTCACTCTAATTTTTCTCTCCTTATGTGCAGTACCAACAGAAGGCAAACCAAACCTTTTTCTCCTCTCCAAATTACCTTTTAAATGGGACTTTAGGGTGGCTTAATTGCATAAAACGAAAATGACATAATAATGATGTTAATTACCATTTATTTGGCCTTTATGGTCTGTTTTTCAGCTACCCATGGCTGCCTATTCATCTAGGGTTTCCATCAACTCTTCATATTCAAGCCAAAGCCAAAAATACCAAAAATAAGGTTTAATTTGGGTTCTCCAAGGTTTGAACCCATAACCATACCAATGCCAAGTCAATGCTAACCATCATGCCAATTCATGTTTCATGCTAATTGATATTATTCAAGCATTATATCATGAGAAACGTGATTAATCATATCATTAAAACAATAATACTTAAATAGCACATAAATGGCATTCATAGTACTCGAACACAAGTCCTTTCACACAATCAAAGTACGCTTAACCATTTGAGCTAGTACTTTTTCACATCATAGCAATAAAAAATTAATGTCATAAATTATCTTCCCTCCCGCATTTATTAATTATTTATTTATTTAATTAATTAATTTTTACGGGTCTTACATTCCTCCTACCTTAAATTTTTCGTCCTCAAAAAAGAGAACTTACCAGTGAATAGGTGAGGATAAGATTTCCTCATGAGATCCTCCATCTCCCACGTCATCTCCTGGGTCGTTTCATCCCAGAGAACCTTCACTATTCGGATCTCCTTCCCTCTGAGTTGCATGACTTGAGAATCCAGGATTCTCACTGGTCCAACTCCAATCGTCAAGTCCTCGCGCACCTGTACATCATCCTCCTCCAATATATGTGTAGGATCTGTAACGTACTTCCTCAGCTGCGACACGTGGAAGACATTATGTAAGTTTGCCAAGTGTGGTGGCAAAGCAATCTCGTATGTTGCATGTCTAATCTTCCTCGTGATCTGGTATGGCCCGATGAATCGAGGAGTCAACTTCCTCAATTTTAGTGCTTTCTCAATACCTACTGTAGTCGTCACCCGGAGAAATACATGATCACCTACCTCAAACTCAAGCGACATCCTCCTCTTATCTGCTTAAGATTTCTGCCTGCTCTGAGTTGCATGCATCCGATCCTGTATCACTCTCACCTTCTCAGTGGTCTGCTGCAAGAGCTCTAGTCCAAGCACTACTGCCTCCCCATCCTTCTACCAACACAATGGGGTTCGACATCTCCTACCATACAATGCCTCCTATGGTGCCATTCCAATACTGGAATGATAGTTGTTATTATAAGTGAACTCGACTAATGGCAGCATATCACTCCACGTCCCCAAGTGATCCAGTACACAAGTCCTTAGTAAATCTTCCATTGACTGGATAGCCCTCTCAGACTGCCCATCGGTCTGGGGATAATAGGTTGAGCTTATTCTCAACTAAGTACCCAAGGCGTTCTGTAGTGACTGCCAGAATCTCGATGTGAACCTTGGGTCTCTATCCGACACAATACTCGTCGGTACCCCATGTAGTTTGACAATCTCTCTGACATACAAATCTGCCAATTTGTCCATATACATCTTCTGATTAATCGGCAAGAAATGAGCGCACTTCGTCAATCTGTCTACTATTACCCAGATTGAGTCATGCCCTCTCACCGATCTCGGCAGGTGTGTAACGAAGTCCATGGAAATACTGTTCCATTTCCATTGTGGAATATCCAGAGGCTCCAACATACCACCCGGCCTCTGATGCTCAATCTTTGCCTTCTGACATACCAAACAGGAAGCGAAATAATCAGCCACATCTGTCTTCATGCCCGTCCACCAGAAAGTAGCTTTCAAATCTTTGTACATCTTAGTCATACTTGGATGTATGCTAAGACGACTCTTATGCCCTTCATCCAAGAGCATCTTCCTCAAGACCCGACTGTTGGGAACACACACCCTCTCTCTGAATCGTAGAATGTCGTCCCTGCCCATCCTGAAGTCCTTCCTCTTCTTTGTGCCCAACTCACTAATGATCTGCTGCAGTTCCTGATCATTATCCTGTTCCACCCGAACCTCATCTAGGAACTCATTAGTGATCCTCAGCATACTGCACCGTATATGACCTGCCCCCATATCCAATCCTAGATTCATGTCTCGCAGCTGTTCTATCAGCTCCAACTCCTTAAGCATCATGGCCGACACATGAACTTTCTTCCTACTCAGGATATCTGCTACGACATTAGCTTTACTAGGGTGGTATAACAGCTCAGAGTTGTAATCCCTCAGGTACTCCATCCAGCGTCTTTGCCTCATATTCAGCTCTTTCTGATCAAACAAGTATTTTAAACTTTTATGATCGCTGAATACCTGAAACTGTGCCCCATATAAGTAATGCCTCCATGTTTTGAGGGCGAAAACTACTGCAGCTAACTCCAAATCGTGTGTCGGGTAATTCTTCTCATGCACCTTTAACTGTCTCGACGCATATGCCACAGGTCGCTTATCCTGCATTAGTACACAACCCAACCCCTAATATGAGGCATCACAGTACACGTCAAACATTTTGGTCGTGTCAAGGATAGCCAAAACTGGTGCGGTGGTCAACCTTCTTTTCATATTCTCGAAGCATGCCTCGCACTCATCTGTCCAAGAGAAAGGTTAATCCTTTCTAGTGAGTTGTGTCAATAGTTGCACCATCTTGGAGAAACCCTCCACGAACCTTCTGTAATAACCGGCTAGTCCCAAGAAGCTTTGCACCTCAGTAACGGTCTGCGGCCTCTCCCACTTCACCACTGTTTCAATTTTCGCCGGATCCACTGCTATCTCTTGGGATAATATCACATGCCCCAAGAACTGCACCTCATCCAGCCAAAACTCACATTTCGATAACTTACCATACACCTGATGCTCTCTGAGAATTCTCAGCACCACTCTCAGATGCTCTGCGTGCTCATCCTGACTCTCCGAATATATCAGTATGTCATTAATGAACACGATAAATAACTGATCCAGGTACGGTCAGAATATCCGGTTCATGTAATCCATGAAAATAGCAAGAGCATTTGTCACCCCAAATGGCATCACTATATACTCATAATGCCCGTAGCGTGACCTGAAAGCCGTCTTCTCCACATCCTCAGGTTTGACTAAGATCTGATGATATCCAGACCTCAAGTCAATTTTAGAGAACACTATGGCTCTCCTCAGCTGATCCAATAGATCGTCTATCCTCGGCAGTGGATACTTATTCTTTATGGTTAGCTTATTCAACTGACGGTAATCGACGCACAACCTCGAGCTACCGTCCTTTTTCTTTACCAAGAGTACAGGTGCTCCCCAAGGTGATGCACTCGGCCAGATGAACTTCTTCTCAAGCAAGTCTTCTATTTGCTTCTTCAACTCAGCCAACTCTGCTGGTGTCATCCAATATGGTGCCATGGATACTGGGCCAGCTCCAAGGATGAGATCAATAGAGAAATCCATATCCCTACTCGGTGGCAACTCTGGTATCTCGTCTAGAAACACACCTGCATACTCCTCCACTACTTGAATCATACTAATTTTGATGAGATGCCTCTAACCAAGGGACTCACAACAAGAGCAATGGCTAGGAGGATACAAGAGGAATGGGCCTCCAATGCACATACAAGGCCCAAGATGAACTTTACATAGGCCAAGGAAGGTGTGAAGACCTAGCCTAAGACTCTTTGTTTGTAAATATTAGAATAGGGTATATTTTTGGGCTTTGTATTTTGGGCCCAGTAGAATAAGGTTTTCTTTGGACCATGCATTGGGCCTTAGAAGAAATTGGGCTTTAGGAGTAATTTTGGACCAAAAAGGGGAATTGGGCCAAATGGGCCAAGAGTAGTGTGTCTACTCTAAAAAAGCCTAGAAGCTTCTCAAACTTGCTCTCCAAGGATGAGAGTTAGCTTCCAATGGCAAGACAAGTGTGACTTGCTTAGGTGGCAAGTCACACCTCCCACATGCTCCTTTTTGCCTCCAAAATTCAACTTTTTAGATCCTTTTTCCCTCCATTTTTCTAGACCACTTGGCTCTCCTTTTCTACTATAAATAGAGAGCTTAGGACCCTTGTATTTTCATTCATGAATATAGTAGAGAAACTCTGTTGAGATGACTCCAGACTCCTCTCTTTTTGTGAATCAACTTAGGCTAGAGTTCTCCTTCTTGGTTTCCTCTAGCCCCCTTCCTTGAGTGTTGGCCCAACCTCACTTGAGAGCTTCTCTAAACACCATTGCCGCACCACTTCTCCTCTCATCTTCTAACTTCCGCACCTTCATCCTTCTCCATGGAAGCTTCATCAATTCCGCATGGCTTCTCCTTGGCTTCCTTACTCTTGAAGATGGACTCATTAGACTATTTTGAAAATTATGAAAAATTAGAAACGTAGTTGTTATGTTGCCAAATTTTTGTGAAAGTCTCAAGAATTATAAAGATAATGCGAAAGGATGATTAGAAATCAAAGTACAAAAATAAAGAATAGAAAGGACTGTAGGATAGTACAAATATACATTGGGTATAGAGTCTAGAGAAAGGTCTGGTAGACCTAGGAGAATTGATGAAGGATTAACCCCAACCAAGGATGGAGGCAAATGCTTAAGAAGACTAAGCATGTTTAGAAAGGAAGTTCACTAATCCTTCATCCCTTTCATTTGTGTTTGCTATTTTTGATTCCCTAAGTTGACTTAGTTGAATCAACTTTAGTTTACTTGTTGACCTTTGACTAGGTTTGACTTGTTGACTATAGTTGACTTTACTTAAGCTAACATGCTAATCTATGTTTATTTGCTTTGTAGGTTAATTAGGAGTAAGAAAGCAATGCTAGGTGGCGCATGGTGATTGGGGAGCATAAATGATGTGGAGGAGAGAGTAAAGCAAATGCATAAAGCATAAAGTAAAAGGCATGAAGCAAGTGTACCTATGTACCTTTGGTCTCCTTTGTTTTTAGCACACTTTGGCCACTTTTTGGAGACATATGAGACACATTCTTTGTCTCCTTTTGTGCTAGAACGAAATTAGTCTTGCACACACCATAGTTAGCTCTTTTGTCTCTCATTTTT
>Ga0214543_1004653_pt1 | contig 25848 bp, 14 predicted proteins | sample CNSS2metaG_FD_160094 | JGI IMG/M metagenome (GOLD analysis project Ga0214543, IMG submission 160094) | Root nodule microbial communities from cowpea collected in UCLA plant growth center, Los Angeles, California, USA - CNSS2 | ecosystem: Host-associated > Plants > Roots > Nodule | place: USA... | reverse complement strand
TATCTACGAAAATATTCATAGGTAAGTTATCTACGAAAAATTTTGTAGGTAAATTATTTACAAAAATTTTCGTAGGTAAGTTATCTACGAAAATTTTCGTAGATAAATTACCTACAAAATATTTCGTAGATAACTTGCGTACCGAAAAGTATCTCTTTTTCATGAATATTTTCGTAGATAATGTTCGTAGATGAAATTACATACGAATACAAGTCTCGTAAATAATGTTACCTACGAATCTATTACTTATGCAATAGCCTTCGTAGATAATACTGAATTACCTACGAAAATATATCATTATCTACGAATTCTAGGCATAGATAATGATCAAATTTCTTGTAATGTTAAATATTTTATTATTGTAATTTTCCAACTTGAATTAATTTAATTCATAAGCGGTAAAATAAGTCGTTACACATGTCTAAAAATAATGAATAACTAATTAAATTATTAAAAATAAATGCAATTTTTTGGAGCCCCAAAATTATGAGCACATAAAATAGAAAGTGTATGTTAAAAATTTTAAATTAGTAAAGTAAATTATAAAGGTATAAAAATGTGAGTTACGAAAGTATTACCAAATAAAATATAACTATTTTTTAGTAAACATTTAATTCAAATTTGAAAGTACAATAAATAGCAAAGAATTAGAACATAAAATATAAATAATTTTTAGTAAAAATTTTAATCCAAATTTTAATGTTGAACATTTTTTCGTAACTGCCTTCTGTCTTTTGGATATGGATCTTACGATAGTTCCTTCACACTTAACTTTTAAACTATCATTCATCTTAGTAATTCTTGGTACTTTTTCACTGCTATTTAATTTCACTGAAGTTTAATTTCATTTTACTTGTGTGAACAATAGTGAATAATGAAATTAAAAAAAATGATAACTTGAAAAAAAAATACAATGAAAGTAAGAAGTATCTGTAAGTGAGCCTTCAAACCAATAAATAAATGGAAAAGAAAAATCAGTGATAGTTTTATACAATTATCTTTAACAAATAAATTAAAAATTATATTAAGGGTAAAATAAAAAAAGTAAAAATATACACCAAATTTGGTGTATACTTTTATGTATCTCTTTGTCCAATGACTAGTAAAAACACATTGTTATGCGCTCGAGTCTTTACCTTTCTTTATGATTTTTTATGATATTAAAAAATTTAAAACTATTATTATTATAGATATGAAATTAAATATAAATATTTTTTATAACTTTATTGTAAATATTTTTTATTTATTTTATAGGTAGTTTTATAATTAAAAATAATAATAAAATTGATAAAAAAAGTTATTTCACTTTTTAAAAACTTGTATTTAGGGGATATTCGAAAAATAAATGTAAACATCAAAGAGAAGAATCCTTTATATACAGGTATAAATAAAATCGGCAACAAAACTAAAAAAAAAATTAAAGTAGTTGACCCATGATTTTTTTTTTGTTTTTTTTTTTAGAAAAATAATATAATTGATATTATATTTATTTACATAAATTTAAAAAATATATATTTATGTATTAAAATATTAAAAAAATATTAATAAAAATTAAAATTTTTTAAAACATTAAAATTTTATTTAATAAAAATATTTAGTACAACGTTTTTTTTTAAGAAAAAACAGTTATAATTGTAAGGCCCATTTTATCTCCTTGTTTTTTTTATAAGACTGCCCCAAAACGGTTGGGCCTAAGGGCTAGCCCAAGAAGGGGGAAAAGGAGACCCTAAGTATGTCCTCACACTTTCATTTCTCTTGCCCTCAAATTTTCACTGTCGTCAAACCCTTTCTCTCTCTCGCAACAGGAACCACTGCTAGGGTTTGATACCAGCCCTTGGACAAGACAACTCTAAGCTCCGCTCTACTCCAACCCTTTGGCTCACTCTTAGGACTGTGGTGCTCTGTGTGTGTGTGTCGGAAGTTCCCGCTAGCCCATTCCCAGGTAAGGGAAGCTAGACCTTACCATGTCTTCGGTAGAATCTGCTTGTTTTGATGAGTATATGATGTTTGAGCGGCCTGTGTGTGAATATAATCGGTCGGAAATACCTGTTGGACTGCATGGGTGTGTGTGGGTTATTGTCGCTCGAAAGAACAGTGGCGGACACTAGTTTTCTTGCCCAAGCGAGCATGCCTCGCCTAGGCGAGACTAACAGAGGCTCGCCCAAGTTTTCCTGCACGAAAGGTCGCCCAGGCGACCTGGCGTAATTTTTGAGCGAGGTACAATCTCGCTTAGGCGAGAAGGGGGATCGCCTGAGCGAGACCCCGCAGAAGGCATTGTCCCCTTGTCGTGCTCTCGCCTAGGCGAGATGGGATCCGCCTGAGCGAGAGGGTCCCCTCTCCTGAGCGAGCCCCGTTAGCTTGGGCGAGGCAGCGAACAGGTTTTTGATGTTGTTGTTGAGTGGTTCACTGATGTGTGGTTTGTTATCTGACCCAAATGCCTTACTATAAGTGTTGTATGTTTATGGTATGATTAATATGTTACATTTGAAATGGAAATGGCATGTTAGTTGATTGGGTATGAATTGAAAAGCATGAGTTGTATGAATTATTGATTTTACATGATATTTATATTATGAGAGATTCTTGATTGGTAGGTGGAACATGTTTAAAGGATGAGTAGGACATAATTCCATGACTCTTGTAGTGAGAGATCTTGGTGGCGCCTCATAGGTTGGACGTAATTCCATGGATCCTCTTAAGGGGAGTCCCTGGTGGTGCCTCGACAAAAGGACGTAATTCCACGGGGGGTCGTGGTGGTGCCTCAAGGCCAAGGCGTAATTCCACGAATGGCCACGTGGTGGTGCCTCCTGTAAGGGTATAATTCCGTGAAGGTCTCGCGGTGACGCCTCATTGCTAGGACCTAATTCCACTGCCACGTGGTGATGCCTCAATTAAGTATCCGGATAGTTTAATCGTAGGGCTTTATATGGATGGGTATTTCACATGGGATGACTGTCATGTATGATTGAATATGAATGGTGTGTTGTGAGCCTGTATGATGACTTTTCGCTAGCTTACCCTTTTGCTTGCTTGTGTGTTATGTGTGGTCTCTTCCTTTGCAATGATCATCAACCTTGTTGATGTGAGCAGGCGTGAGAACTCCTGGCAGTGGTGATGGAAATAGGGATGCTGCAGCTTGACGCATTGGACAAGTGTTGGGCCCATTACTAGCGGATTCTGTTATTTATGTTTTCTTGTACGAACAAGACGTAACATTCTTAATTGTGTTATTTTCAGTTTAGTTCTGGTTGGGCCATGTGGGGCCCTTTTTAATTGAAATCCGGGGATATTTGACATATTGTATACATTCTTACCCTAATCCCAGTACTGTCTGATTATTCATGTATGTGATGTTTTATTAATTGAGGTTATTCAGTTTTTAGGACGTTACAATAATAATAACAAAAATATAAAAAATAACAACAACAATAATAATAAAAACAATATCAATAATATTAATACATTATATATTAATATTGTTAGTAATAATAATAATTATTTTACAACTTTTAATAATATTAATAAATTTAATAATAACAATAACAATATTAATAAATTTTACTAATAATTCTAACGATAATTAATAAAAGTACGTCATAATAATAATAATATATTATATATTAGGTTTACTAATAATTCTAATTATAAAAATATTAATCATTTTACTAATAATAATATTACTAAATTTAATAATAATATATATATATATATATATATTATATAATAGTAATAATAATAGTAATATTAATAAATATTATAATAATAATAATATCTAATAATAATAATAGTTCTAATATTATTTTTAATAAAAGTTATAATAATAATATTAGTAATAATTATAAATAATAATAAAAATTATAATAATATCAAATATAATAATATTACTTATAATTTATATTATAGTTGAAATCATAAATCATAAATAAAAAATTAAACAAAAATGCTAATATCTTCTTTTCTTAATATATAATAGACTAGTGTAAACACAAAATATATATATATATATATATATATATATATATATATATATGATATTATATTAATAGATAATGATATTGTAATATTACTGAGTTAATATGCAATGTAAATTTATATTGATTAAGAACAAAGAGAAATAAATGGAAAGAAGAGAAAATAACTGTTAATGAATGAATTAAATTGAATCAAACAATAATAAGGGATTAAAATGAACCAAACCAAAAAATTTGAGGACTAAATTAGTAGTTGTACTAATAATTTTATATAAAAATATGAAAACATAACTATTAGTTTTTAAAAATTAAATAAAGAATTATATTATGAAAGATAAATTAAAAATAAGTAATTATGGACAGAAAAGAAAGACTTCTTTTTATATATAATAATTATAGATATAGATATATAGTTATAGATTATGAATATTATTTTGACTTACATTAAAAAAATGCATTTTTTAAGCCAAATAAACCCAAGATAAAAAGAAACGATATATTCATGCTTTTTTTTATCAATATAAAACTGAATTATGAAAAATAATAGGTTTAATAACATAAATGTGAATATTCATAATACCAACATTTACATATAATGATGAATGCGAACCAAAATCCTATATATTCTTATAATCTATATGTATTAATTCTAAATAAAAAAAAAAACTAATATTAAACCCTATTTTTTAGTTTACATGCAATTATCTCTGGATATATGTGTGTTTCACAGAAAACATCTCCACAACGACATTGAAACCCTATTAACCCAATCTTCTTATTGCAACTCTTCATCTCTATCTCTCCTTCTCACTTGTTGCTTTAGAATTTGTGGCAGAAAGAGAAATTATGTCAACAATGGTAGAACTTTCACTCTCAGAAGTACATGATGATGATATCTCCAAATAAAAACTCTCGCCTCTCGTTTCATATTCTATACGCACAACCCTTTGATTTGGCGAGATAATCTTTATAACACTTTGAACAAAGGTTATTGCTAGCAGCATAACCATAAAAGCCAAAACCATTAGCACAAGTGATGTAACCATGTTGTTTGCTTTAAGAAAAATACTTTGAAGATATATTGATATCACCACACAAATATGAAGTCAAGAGAATGAAAAAAAGTGTGCAACAATATGGAGAAACTTGAATGGTATTTATAACTCAAGAATGGTGACAACTTTATCAATAAATCTTATCTGAATCATCATATCTTAATCAAATATAACTTTTATTAAATCAAATATTTTATTAACAACTTCATAAGATTTATTTTTTTTAATTGTTTTTAATATTTAATAAGATTCAATTTTTAATTTACTAAAAGTAGTATCTGGTATATTTAATTAAATTTAATAATTTATTATATTTAATATTTAATTCAGAAGGTTAAATATCTAATCGAAAACTGTTAATTGTTATTTTATCAACTAAGAAGTGTAGACATTTATTATGTAACTAAACATAACAAACCTTGCATAAATATAATAAAAATATTAACAATATAGAATAGATTGAAAATAAAAATTGTTCTTACACTATCGAGATAATAGTTCGTAAATGTTTTAGGACTTATAAGGAATTTCTCATTTGAAGGTAGTAGTCATCTTGTGAGTTCTCATCCTACTTAAGGTAAAAAAATGAGGATGTACTTGTAAAAGATACTTCAATTCTCAAGTTAACATAGAACTTTTCTTCAATAGCCAAATCTGCATAATTAGCAATTAATGAAAAAGTGAGTGAATTACTTGGGTCCAAATGTATTTATACTAATATTATAATGATTATTACTTGGCATCTCGTGTGGTTTTGACCTTATCGTGGGTTTGAACCAAGTTATGGGCTTTGTGGACCTGATTCTTAAAGACCCAATTGTTAGGTGATCTTATTGAGTTTTAAACTTACTTTTACTAAGTTTTGTTTATGATATGAGGCCGAATACTTTTCAGTCTGTCGGTAAGTACCCTACCACAAGATATTCTATTACCCTAGGTTTATCCTAACGGAGTAAGTATGCACTTTTTTTAGGATTTTGTAGAGAACTAACTAGCAATAGACCTCGAGGGTATGTCAAAAAGACCTTCTTGTATGACTATTTTGTTGCAGTCTTGGGATTGACTTTGCTTGAAAGGGGTTGATAGGTACTCGACCTAAAGTCCTGCTAGGGGTGATCATGGATTGGATTTTTAATGATCCAATTCACATCCATTTTGGCCAAATATGGCCACATTTGAGCAAGGGCCTGATCAGTCAAATTTTGGTCAATGTTGACTCCACTAAATTTGTTAGTCGGGACCAACTCGGCTAAATATGAACAATTTTCGATCACAACCAACTTAGTTGAATACAATCAAATTTTGTTCGGGACTTACTCGACTGAATATGGCTAAATTTGGGCTAGGACGACTCGACCAAATTTTGGTCATGGCCAACTCGATTGAATTCGACAAAATTTAGGTCAGGATTGACTCACCTAAATAAGACCAAATTTCGGTCGCGAACGACTTTGTCGATTACGACCAAATTCAGGCTAGAACCAACTCGGCCAAATTTATGTTGAGGCCAACACAATCGAATTATGACCGGAGCCAACTCGACTGAATTCGGCCGAATTTCGATCGTGGACAACTCAGTTGAATATGGCCAATTTTATATCGTGACCAACTCATTTGAATACCGCCAAATTTCATCCTATGCCGTCTCAGCCGAATACGACCAAATTTGGGCCAGGGCTGACTCAACCAATTCTCAATTATGGCCAACTCGATTGAATTTGATCGAGTTTTTACCAGAGCCAACTAGGCTAAATACTGCCAAATTTTGGTCGTGGTCGTCTCGGTCGAATACGGTCAAATTTTGTCCGGGTCGAGTTAGCCCAATGTAGTCAAATTTGGGTCGGGGTCAACTCGACCGAATACTTCCAAATTTTATCCAGAACCGGTTGGGCCAAATTTTGATCGAGACCGACTTGACTAAATTCGACCGAATTCAGCCAAATTTTGTATAGGGTCACGCCAACTCAGTCAAATACGACTAAATTTGGACTAACTTGTCTTGACCTTTAGCCTAACCTAACCAAAAATATAAAATGAAAATTTGGATTGAATATTTTGGATTATCCATTTTGAAAATCTAGATTTAGAGAATGCATATCCAATCCATAAAATATATAAAATGTAGATCAGATTGAAATCTAAATCTAATAAAATGGATTTTAAATAGATTGAATTTTTAATAAAATAGATATTAAATGGAATTGGATCAGAGAAAAAGTGAATTGGATCATGAAAATTGAATTTTTTGTCCACCCCTAAGTCTTGCTGAAGGCTAAGACCTAATCGAGTACAAAAAATAAATTAATGCTTAGAAATATATTTAAAATTAGACATAAAGTTAGTTAAATAGTATAAGTCTATATAAAATAAAGTAAATTAGAGAATACTTTAGTATTTTGATTATTTATTATATAACTTTATATGTTTTTTTATTATGATTTTCACGATTTGTTTGACATATTTAATTTGTACGATTTCACGTGTGAAAAATATAATATGTTTCTTTGATATAGGTATAAAAGTAAATAAAAAACATTGAAGGTAAATTATTGATACAACATCCTTTATATGGAAAAGGAATTCTTGAACTTGTTGAATTTATATTTAATAGTTTTGAGGAAAGAAAATTACATGTCCACGGAGAAAATGTTACAATAATCTCTATAAATTCAAAGTAGCCATATATACGAAAGCATCACCTTTGAGAAAAAAAATTATATTATATATAATCTCCACGAAGAATAACAGAGGAATATAATAAAAATGATAATAGACAAACTTCTAATTATGGGATTCATAATATGTCATATAATCTTGGAAATGCTGTTAAACAAAAATAAGAAAACAAGTTATTAGTCCACAAATAAAGTAAATGAAAAATAAAAACCAAATTTTATAATCTATTGGAGGAATATATTATGGTTGTGAAAATTTCAACTTATCATTTATTATTCAATTATTAAATATAAAATGTTTATTTAGTTTCAATGCAAACATTCAATTCATACTTTATTAACAAAACATATGCACAAGGAAATGAAGTTCCTTGATCTTATTCTGAAACTTAATAAATTATTTGTGAACTTAGACTTGATTAAACAAAACAAATGCTTGTGTAAATGATTTGATTCTTTTCGAGGTAATTATATATCAACATTATATATAACTTATTATATATAACTTGTAATTTTTCTTGATATAAAGACCTACATAACAAGTTGTCCAAAGAAAGTTGTGTTATTCTTCTTTAGCTTCAAGGTTTATAACAATTATATGTATAATCTAATATTGTCGAAGAAATGAGGTGACACAAGTATAAGACTTTTGATGAAGATGAAAAAATGAGACATCTAGTTGATTTTACTGCCTCAAAGAATTTTGATTCGAAATATCTCACTTTTTAGTGGTAGATTCATGCAATGTGTGACTAGTTGTTTTAAGTTGTTTCAACTTGTCACATTGAATGTGCATGAAAGATCCTTACTTCAAGATGTCAACATTTATTCTAGATCCTAAAGCTTTTGGAAATGTACAACCTTTGATTGATGAATTGAAAAAACTATGGGAGAACGATGTAGAAACATATGATGTGTAAATGGAAGAAACATTTATATTAAATGATCTATTTTGTGGACTATTATATGCATCTATAGGGATGGAGTACTAAAAGAAATTTTGCGTGTCCTTGGTGTAATGAGGATACATAACCCTTAAGTTTACTGATACTAGTTTGAGTAAATTTTAAGATAATTTTGACACTTATCTTGATTTGATTTTGGTAAGTTTTTGTGCAGCATAATTAAGGCTGAGCCACAAAGAGCAAACCCCTTAGGAGAAGAAACCTCAAGATCTAAACTTGCACTTAAGACATAAAGACTCCTTTTCAAAGAAGTTATCTCAAGAGCTAGGCATAAGAGGATGAGCCCAAGCCTGAGCCATTAAAGCAAACCCACACATAGAAAGGAAACCTCTACACCTGAACCACATGTGCACTATTGAGTACAACCCTAGATAGTCTATAAAAATAGAGTTGAATCTCTGCTTTATAGAGACATTGGGGAAAGACTTTTTAGAGAGATTTTTAGGAACACATTCTCTGTACTTCTTGAATAACTTTAGAGAGCATAAGAGAGATGGCTATTTAAAGCATTGTAATGTTTCCATCTATCATGAGGAGCTAAATCTCTTTTGGTGGTCATGATGTAACCCTTTGAAACTCTCTTTAATTGGTATTATTGTATTTATTAAAGTATGATTTTGTTTAGATGTTTGTAGATTAGTTTATACTCGTTGTTGGATGAAAAAATCACTCATCTTATTTCATCGACTTGGGATTGAGTAGGAATTGATTCCAAGTTGTGGTCCAACTAATTCTCCTCATGCTTTTAGATGCTAGGAATATATCTAAGGCTCTAATTGGTTATAAAGTCCTAATCCTAATGCAAGTAACTCATTCATGCAGTAACAGAGGAATTATACTGAAGTTTGATGATCTTAGGCTGTAGTTGGAATGGACCTAAAGTTACATTTAAGAGTACTTTCAAGATATGAATAATTGCATCTTTATAAATAATATTGGATTGGTACAAGAGAAGGACAAGGTGGTAAAATCTAATCTCAACACGTCTTCATCGTATTGAAACCAATGCTTTTACTTAAATCTATCTCAATACATCTTTATTATATCCATGAGCAGATAGTATCCATTGGACAGATATAGATTCAATCAAAATTTGTTTCTTCGGAGTACCAAAAGAAATAAAATATGTTGTAATATAAGAGAATTTATTCTCTTTCTTTGTCGGTTTTTAATTATCTTGGACATTTCATAATGCTTACTCTAAAACTTTTTGTTTATAAGGTAGTAATCTTTTTCGTTTCTGTTTCATCTTCGAATTTGATTCTCTCTTAAATGTGTTTAGGCGCAACATTTGACTAGACATCTAGGGGTAAAGCACTGTTTCAGTGTGGGCCGCAAGAGCAATACCACATCGAGGAAAACTCTGAATACTTGATATGACCTCAAAATAACCTAATTCAATACAATAATAACAATAGGTATTCTTTTTACCAAAGGCTTTGCTACTTCGAGTCTTTTAACTGAAATGCATGAATCGTTAAAATTAGTGTCTGCTTTACAGTCTCATTGGTTAATGATACACATAAGTATGGTGATATTGGGTTTGGATTGATTTCAATAATAAAAGAAATTAGATTTTGAATTTTTATCAAAAAATTAAAAATTAGTATCATTATAATTACTGATCAATAAAAATATCTATAAAAATCGAGAAGGAAAAACTTGTATTTTTATGTTAAAAAAGTCATTTATATATGTTATTTCACAAAAAGAAGGAATAAAAAATCGGGATTGTATTAACAATCGAAAAATGGTCAAAAGAAAGAAAAATCCCTATTTGACCCTATTTGGAATTGGATTTAGAATCTGAATTTTTTGAGTATTATTAAAGGATCTATGGAGAGAAATATACAAAGTTTTTTTCTGATCGACTCTTTTTCAAATACAAAAATATTAATATAAAATTTATATACAAGATAAGATTCAATTATGAATTTAGGATAATTACATTATATAATAGGATATTTACATTATATATTTAATAGATTCTAATAGAATTCTTTAAAATTATTTTATTTTGATGTTTAGATATTGAAATCACTTTTTTTTTATACAAATCCATTTTGATGCACTTCTCACACAATACAAACACTTTTCCAAATCTCTATGGATATGGCATTTGTTGTTCTACATCTACCTAGTATACTTGTTAGAAAATTGATTGCCTCTAGGCATCAACAAGTTAAGAAAACTAGTGTTATAAGGGTATATTATGACTTTTATTAGTGTATAAAAAAAGACATTTCATTAGAATTTAAAAAATTAAAGTAAACAAACATTTAAGATATTTTTTCCTTTTATATTTTTTTAAATTTGTTTTTAAAATTTTATCAACTATAATAAATGTTTGGTTCTCATGAAATTTAATGTGTATTCTAATTTGAAATGTATACAATTATAATTTCTTTCTAAATATTTGATATTGAAGAAACAAACCTCATTTTAATATTGAATATTTAATAATAGCATGTTTCATTTATCATAATTTTGTATTATTTTATAAATATTAATTAATTGATATTGAAATAGTAAGAAAGCGAGTACATGTATGGGTACGAGCATATACCCCATACTTGGTGGGATCAGACAAAAATTTGATACCTATTGAATTTAGGTATGAAGATAAGGAAGAATGTTTTCTCTAGGGATGAGTATGGGATAACAAAACTCATCTTCGTCCCGCCCCGCCCCATTGTCATCCCTACCTAGCAGACTTAAAAACATTGATTTAAATCTGTTTCCCTTTGAACAAACTTGAAACATAAATTTAAATTTGTTATCAGACTAACAGACTTAACGTAGTGCCTTTTATTTACAAAAATGCCACTACGCATGTTTTAGGTTTGTTCCCTTCTAAAGAGACTTAAATTGACAAGTTTAAAGGCCTATTTTTGCACTATCTTGAGTTATACATTACCCCTCTACTTCCTATGTTATTCCCAAGTCTCTTTGGCTTTTCCTAGATTCTCCTTCGTCAAATCATCAATCCTAATCCAAGTTTACAATAATTTCTACAATAGAGATTTAGTACATCATTTTTCACAATCAGACCAATCTAAGTAAGAAAACCTTAGGGATAATATGTTTAACCAAGCCCGATATCATCTCCATTTTCACTTACACAATATTCATTTTTCATCGAAAATCTTGATATCTTTTATAGGTACCCCTTTAAAAGAAGAGGTTTGGTGTCCTTCTATATAGATCCAATGAAAATTGTCGTGTGTAATAATTTTAAATGATGTGACATTACTTTAGTTGACAGTCGAACAACATTTAAACATTTACAATTAACCGCCATCTAACTCCACTCTGACCACCCAATCCTCAACAGCAACGACTTCACCCTTTACACCCATACTCATGAAAGTGCAACCAACACTCAACATGAGACCAACAACCTTGAATCTCCAAACTACACTGCTTGTAGGCCCAATCTACAATCCAGCATCGAAACAGGAACGTGCAATGCATCTTTGTTTCAATGAAGGATAAAAGCAGCCACCTAGTATCCTTGATCATAGCATCGCTCTGTTGTGTAGGTCATGTATGGACCAAGAGAAATGGGGATGTTTAGTGGAGGACTAGAAGAGGTGGAGTCATTTAGTGCGATATTAAATGAGTGTGGTGCTAAAGGAAAGGATGCTTTGAGGCAAGCAAACCCGTTTGGGTCGGTGTGTGTTTTTTGTCTAGTGAGTGTGGGGAAATAGTAATTGTAGTTTGCATTGATTGGATGACATGTGTATTCTACACTAAGAAATGGTTAAGTGTGGAATGCATGTATTAGATGACCCATGCAATTACACTGAGTAGAAAACCCTTTTGGTGTGAGCGTTAAAGGCTGAAGGTGTTATATGTTGTGGTGCACAGGGTTGTCTAGTGCATGTTGCCGCGTGTTGAACGTGGTTCATTGACACGTAGGCTGCTAGTCTCAACCTGCAGCCCAGGCCGAATAATCTCAACCTTCATCCTAGGCTAAATCAACACAACATTAAGTTCAAACCAAAGGTATAAATGTGTTCATTGGGTCAATGGTTTTGATGAGTTGGCTGAGGTCTAAGGTCTAGACTAATTGGCTCGAATCGTAGGTTATGAGGACTAGGCACGAACGAAAGGTCGAGACAAATTGGCCTGGGGCAAAGCGTTAAGTTGAGTTATCTCATGTCAAAGGTTGAGACGATTCGTTCCAAGCCTAGAGTTGACAATTCGAGATGAGTCAACCTAAGTCAAATGTCAAGCTAAGTTGACTCGGGCTAAAATGTAGAGTCTAATTATTGAAATATTTTTTAGAATATAACTTTTCCTAAAGTAAAAATTAATTTTTTTTATCCAAACAAAAAAAATTAAAATCTAAGATATTTCAAGTACTCCATCTAAACAAACTAAGAAATGAAAAAAAAAATCAATTGTAATTAATTCAAATACCATTGAATTTGTTAAAATTGTTAAAATTCCTTATCCAAACACAAGATAAATTCTTCTCCATCTCAAATGGCAATGCATGCCAAAACCTTTCACATCTCAAAATATTCCATTTAACAAATTTTCCTAAATTGGAGTCTTTCCCAATAGGTGGGTTGGCCACACCCGATCTGTGTAGAAATTTTACATCCACGCATGTGAGAATCTCTAGTGAGTGTCAACAAATTAACAACCTCAATGGCCTTCAAGAATTGATTGTGCAAGATATTCCCATGTCTAAAGTCATTTTCTAAAGAGAATTTTTCAATTTACGAAAACTTTTAGGTCTTTCATTTTGGACACTTTGAATTTTTGAACAAACGCACACACACAAGAAGAATATTCAATGTAGTTCATTGTGGTATTTTCATTTATAGAGAATGGGCAAATATATAGCCACGTACAAACCAAATATTAACAAACCAAACTAAATCTTAATATTCCAACTAACTAAAATAAAAACTAACTTAAATCTAATTCACCAAATATAAAATACCGTATCACTTTGCTAAATAAAAACAACTTCGTAATTTAAGATCATCTAACAAAATTAAAGATTATCTAACAAAACTCTCCCATAAGCTTTAAACTTTTCCTTCTTTCATCCGAGCAATTTCCTAAATTCCTAGAACGATGGTGTAGGTAGTGGTTTTGTGAACATATTAGCTTCTACTCTTTGCTTCTTATGTACTCGAGCTCCACACCTCCTTCTTTTACTTTTTCTCTGATGAGGGCTGGGGCTTAAAGGTCCATCATCCTCTTGCTCTAACTCTACTAAACCAGAGGCAAACTCAATCTGCCTAGTCTTTGAACTATTTCGAGCGTCTTCAGGTTCACATTTACTTTGCACGTCATTCAAAGTCATGATCATTGTGAACTTCAACACATTCGAAGTCACGATCACCTTTATTCACCTCTAATTTTTCTTCATTTCTACGTAGGTTGCTAGCCGATCGTGTTTGTCTTTCAAGTACAATACCCGGTTCTTTATTAGAATCGAGTTTCCTTTTTCCACTATCTGACCTATGCTTAAAATATTACTCTTCAGCTCAAGAACATAGTAGACATCCCTGATTTCTCTAACTCGTCCATCCTTAGGCACATGCCAGATTGTTTAACGTCCTTTTACCGCTACCTTGGAATCATCTCCACATAACACTAATCTGGTCTCCATCATGGTGAGTTCGTTAAAGAAACTCTGATCTCCACACATGTGATTGCTCGCTCCAATGCCCAAATACCAGACCGAGCAATTTAAACATCCTGGACTAAGCTCGTCACCTGATCTCCTTTCCTTCACACAGCCCGAACGCAACTCAACATCCTTGTTTTGCATCATCATCAAAATTCCTATCTCCTTATCGTCGTCTTCCTCTGTGAGAATATTTTTCTCCTTTACTGCATTTTGACAAAACTTTGTTATATGACCAACCTTGCCATAGTTGTAGTAGCTTGTTGATCTGCATTCTCTTGCGTAGTGGTTGTGCTTGCCACACCTGAAGCATTCCACCTTTGACTTGGACTGATCTCCTCGACCCCTTTATTGACCATAGTCACACCAGTTCTGCAGTGTGGTCTGATTCGTGTCGTCTTCAACATCATCTCGGTCATGTCCACCTTGTCCTCTACCACCGCGTCCTCTACCTCCAAGACCTTGACCATGAGTGTTCTGAGTTTCATTCAAATCAAGTTGCGCCTGTAGTGCTTGTCACACGATTCGTGCTTCTTCCTTCACCTTTTTTCGTGGGCCTTAAGTGACCCGACAAGTTCTTCCACTAAGAGAACCGACAAGTCTTTTGACTCCTCGATGACGCATACGATGCTCTCGAAATCATATGTTAGTGATCTCAAGATTTTCTCCATAACCCAGCTTCTCGACACTGGCTCTCCATTGCTGCCGAGTTGGTTGACCATCTCCTCTACTTGAGTTACGTACTAGTTACTTGCTCTCTTCCATCTTCAGCCCTTCAAAATTTCCTTTAAGATCTTGAAGCCGAACTTGTCTAACGCGGTCGTTCCCTTTAAACTCTCCTTTTGAAGATGCTACGTTTGCAATCTTTCAAAGCCTGACTCATCCACTACATTGTACATGAAGTATAAGGTCGATTTGTCTTTCACTCACGTCTTTTTTAATGTGGTAATCTGAGTCACCGTCTAATTTGCATCCTCCGCGGATTCTTGGTATCTGATCTTCACTATATCTCATATGTCGTGGGATCCTAGAAGGGTCTTCATTTGTAAACACCAATTATCATAATTGATTTTCTTCGACAATTGTAGCACGGTCATACCGTTAACAACTTTTATCACTGTAGTATTTTCGTTGATAGAGAAAGAGGTATTATATACCCGCGCACAAACCAAATATTAACAAACCAAATTAAATCATAAATAGTCTAACTAATTAAAATAAAAAATAACTTAAATCTCACTCAACAAATATAAACTACATCATAACTTTGATAAATAAAAACAACTCCATAATCTAAAGTTATCTAACAAAATTAAAAATTATCTAACCTTAATAACCATCACTTGGTGGGATACTTAGTTTCTTAATTTTCTTTTAGAAGGAACAATTGAAGGGGATGATCTTGTAGATGCATTGATGAAAAAACTATTGCTTCAGAGACATTTCTTTCTTGAATGGTGCGAGATTTCAAGATCTCGTCTAAAAGGAAATTAGGTACAAATATACATTCTAGATTAATGTCAGAGCCATAATCTTGAGCCAAGCACTTCACTTTAATAAAAAAAAGAAAGACACTTGTTTTTCTAAAAGTTTAACGTGAAGGCTTCTTAAAAGAATATTATGCACACTGAGCTAGGTTCAGGAGAAAAAATATAAAACATATATGGGTCGGTCATAACGCATTTCGAGATTATATAACAAATATTATTAATCTTGCAGACTAACCTAGTTTCTTTAAATATAATACACAATCTAATACTTTTTCACCAAACTATTCTTTGTTCTTCAAAAACATTCCGCGATATTTTCTATAAAAAGTCTTTTGAATTGAATTCTGAAATCCAATTGATCAATAATGCAGCCCTTAAAGTGCCTTTCTAAAAGGTTTAACGTTCAATAAACAATAAAAAAATTTTAAAAAATTTAAAAACGGACATGTAATACTCCATTTAATGTCGTTATTACACTACTAACAGAAAAGATTTGATTGTATTAAATTTTCCTCAAAATAAAGACTAAATTGAGATAAGAAAAAAATTTACTTTAACCTTGAATATAATACACAATCTATTACTTTTTCACCAACTATTATTTGATCTTTAAACATTCCGCGATATTTTCTATAAAAAAGTCTTTTGAATTGAATTCTGAAATCCAATTTATCAATAATGCACGCTGAGCTGGGTTCACGAGCAAAAATATAAAACTTATATGGGTCTGTCATAACCGACTTCGAGATTACATGTAAAAAATATTAATCTTTGCAGCAGTAACCTGGATTTTTGAATATAATATTTATTTTACATTATCCTTTAAATTTTCACGTATAAACTTTTATATAATATATATATTTCGTCCTAAAATTTCTTATGATACTCTTTGAAATGATGATAAGTCCATAGACTGTTTTACTCACTTCAATTATTTGATGGAGTTGGCTTCTTCATCATCTTCATTCTTCCTAAAATCGGAACCCCATTTCATATACGATGTGTTCATCAACTTTTGGGGAGAAGACATCCGGAGAAAATTCGTTTCTCATCTTCATTCTGTTCTTTTACAAGCTCAAGTCAAAATATTGATTAACGAGGAGAACCTGCAGGAGGGAATTACGCTGGAAGAGCACATGCGAGCAATAGCAGCCTCAAAGATTGCAATAATCGTTTTCTCCAAAACATACACTGAATCTACCTGTTGTCTTCGTGAGCTTGAAAAAATCATCGAATGCCGGGAAACTTTTGGCCAAATAGTTCTGCCAGTATTTTACGAGCTTTATCCATTCGATGTACGTTATCAACAAGATGACTTTGGAAAATCGTTGGAAGAAACTGGACACAAAAGCTATTCAGGAGAACAACTAGAACATGCATTATCCAGTTGGAGCCGTGCACTCAACATAGCTGCAAGTATCACTGGTTGGGATGTCAAAGATTTCAGGTTTGAGAAATGAATCCTTCGTTCTTTCATTCGTTCTTGAGATTGAATGAAGTATATGTTAAGGTTTGATTTAATTGTCGTAATACATTGACATTCATTTTGAAGGCATGATGCTGAACTTGTGGAGGAAATTGTTAGCCGCGTTCAGGCGTTATTGGACTATCAAGACTTGTTTATTACCCAATTTCCTGTTGGATTAGAGTCCCGTGTGGAAAAGGTGATTGGATGTATTGAAAATCATTCCACCAAAGTGTGCATGATAGGGATATGGGGAATGGGAGGATCAGGTAAAACTACCTTAGCCAAAGCCATCTACAATCAAATTTATCATCCATTTATTGGTAAGAGTTTTATTAAAAATGTTAGAGAAGTTAGGGATCAAGTAAATAGGCATGTTGATTTGCAAGAAAAATTTCTTTATGAGGTTCTTAAATCCAAGTTTGAGGTTAAAACCATTGGGATGGGAAGAAGTATCATCGAGAATGAACTTTCTAAAAAAAAGTTGCTGATTGTGCTTGATGATGTGAATGAGTTTTGCCATTTAGAAAACCTATGCGGGAATCGTGAATGGTTTGGTCAAGGAAGTGTGATAATCATTACCACTAGAGATGTTCGAGTACTGAACCAACTCAAAGTTGATTTTGTTTATAAGATGGATGTGATGAACGAAAATGATTCCCTTGAGCTTTTATGTTGGCATGCCTTTAGAGATGCAAAACCAAGTGAAGACTTCAATGAACTTGCCAGAAACATAGTTACTTATTGTGGAGGACTACCACTAGCTCTTGTGGTCCTTGGTTCCCATTTATATGATAAGACATTGGAAATGTGGGAAAGTGTAACTTTAAAGCTACAAATATTTCCTGATGAACGCATTCTACGAAATTTGGAAAAAGGTTTTGAAGCTTTATGTGATGACATGGAAAAGGATATATTTCTTGATGTATGTTGTTTCTTTATTGGTAAAGATAGAGGCTATGTCACAGAGATACTAAATGGCTGTGGACTACATGCTGATATTGGAATGACAATTCTCATAGAACGTGGTCTTATAAAAGTTGAAAGGAACAATAAACTTGAAATGCATCCTTTGTTACGAGATATGGGAAGAGATATTATTCGTCGAAGATGGCCAAAGGAACCGGGGAAAAGGAGTCGATTATGGTTTCATGAGGATGTAAAATATGTACTGCAAAATAAAACTGTAAGAGCATTCTTTATATATATGATTTAGAAACTTCTTTTGAAAGTGTTTTCTTTTTCAATGCAACGCATGTGTTGTTAACTTGTTAGACTCAGGACCAAGTATGATTGATCAACAAATATTGAGAGATTTCCCAATTGTATTTCTTTGCTATATTCATCACAGGGGTCGAAAGCTACTGAAGGATTGACCCTGAAATTGCATTCAACCAACAGAGATTGCTTCAAAGCTCATGCTTTCAAGGAAATGAAGAGGTTGAGACTGCTACAACTGGATCATGTGCAACTTGTTGGAGATTATGGGTACCTTTCGAAACAACTGAGATGGATTTGTTGGCAAGGGTTTCCTTCACAATACATTCCAAACAACTTTCGTATGGAAAATGTAATTGCAATTGATTTAAAGCATAGTCATCTTCAACTCGTCTGGAAACAACCCCGGGTATTTATTACATAGTTTTTCCGTTTAGAACTCATGAGTTAATCAACATAGATATAGTGTAATTGGTTCTTGTTATAACTACTTCATTTTTCTATTTTATTTCTCTAATCTTTTCTCAAAAAATCATCTTTGTAGGTTTTAGAGGGGTTAAAATTCCTTAATCTTAGTCACTCCAAGTACTTGAGAGAAACACCTGATTTTTCAGGACTACCAAGTCTTGAACAACTTATTCTAAAAGATTGCCCAAGTTTGTGCAAGGTACACCCATCCATTGGAGATCTCTGTAATCTACTACTGATTAATTTGAGGGACTGCACAAGTCTAACCAGTCTCCCCATAGAGGTATATAAGTTGAAATGTTTAAAAACTTTCATCCTCTCTGGTTGTTTCAAGATTGACATAGTGAAGGAAGATATAATGCAGATGGAATCCTTGATAACACTAATTTCTGAAAATACTGTTGTGAAACAAGTGCCTTGTTCAATTGTAAGCTCAAAACACATGGCATATATATCCTTGCGTGGATTTGAAAGATTGTCACATAATATTTTTGCTTCTATCATTCGGTCTTGGATTTCACCAACAACGAATTCCCAATCTTATATTAGTCCATTGTGCCTTGATACGAACAATGATAATTGGGGAGAACTTGCGCCATTGCATAGCTGCCTCACAAATCTTCGAAGTATGTTGGTTCAATGTGACACGGAGGTTCAACTATCTATGCAACTAAACAAAATTCTTGTCGAATACGGTGCAAATTTTATAGAATCAGGAATTTCAAATCATCATTTGAGTTTTTCTTTGATCGGTGTTGGAAGTTGCAATGAATTCTTCAACACTCTCAACGATAATGTTTCTAAGGTTCCTTCTCTACCTCTGACCTTTGTGTGCATACCTTCATCATTCATTACTTTGGAGTATCTAAATTGAACTAAAAATGCCCATATTTGTAATTTGGAATGATAAAATAGTGATCGTTGGTGATTATTTGAGTAGAAAAATTACATACATGACTAAGACTTTGATCTGCTGGCACAGGGATTCGCAAGGAGTGAGTGTTGTGATGTTCCTCTTCCAGGTGACAACCATCCTTATTGGCTGAGCCATATTGGTCATGGAAATTCTGTTTCTTTCACTATGCCTAAGGATTGTGAGATGAAGGGAATAGCTTTGTGTGTTGTTTATTTATCAACCCCTGAAATGGTGGCAACTGAATGTTTTAGAAGTGTGTTAATTGTTAATTACACAAAGTGCACATGCCATATACACAACCATGGCACAGTAATGTCCTTTAATGATGAAGATTGGCATGGCATAATGTCAAATTTAGAGTCTGGAGACAAGGTGGAGTTTTTTGTGAGTTTTGGTCATGGATTGGTGTTCAAGAACACAGCAGTCTATTTGATATACGGTCACTAAAAATGACTTGGAAAGAGAACATTGGAGAAAAAATAAAAACAGATTCATTCATGTTCATAAATAAAATTGTAATGCGACTTCTGGTAAGGCATTATCTTCTTTGGAACAGCAGGATCCCTTTAGTTATGGAATTAATCCTTGTGTCCTTGATTGCTATTTATAGTTAAGAAATTAAATGTTTATATTGCTCTGTCTCTCACTTTTCATATTATATCTTCTTGGCGGTGGTTGAGTTGTTTATTATACTTTCTAGTTGCTCATTCTCTTATTTTTATGTGTAATAATATTAATGATTAGTAAATTATGGTTATTGTTTGTGGTTGTAATAAAATCCGGTGTACAAGAACAACTTCTTTCATTTTTTTGTTTGGAGAATTCCATTAGTTTAGTTTCTAATTTTCTAAACAAAGTATTTCATCACTTTTAAGCTTGATTGCGTGGAGTTGAAAAATTGATGGGGGTATAATTTTTATAACTTTCCAATATTTTATAGTGATGGAGCTGATACTTGAACTTGAGCATTTATTTGGGTGCATTTTATATCAAAATTTTTAATTGTATACGATTTCGCCAAACACTCCTAATTTGTTGTTTAAAAGTTTATATTATGTTTTGAAGAGTTGAAAAGAAATGATAAAGGAAAGTTGGAAAGGAAGTGAAGATGTATTTTTCACTGCTACATGTATAATAATCAGTAACAATTATAAAATGTTACTAAATTATAAAAAATGTTATTAATATTATTTAAAAACATTATACCACATGTTATACCCTATGTTACTAATAATTATAATTATTAGTGATATTTTTACAATTGAAACATTTATAAAAATGTTATTAGATACCTTTAGTCAAATTTATTTAATGAAAATGTAACATTTTAACAAATGTTACTAATATACTATGTTACTTGATAATAATACATAAGCATAGGAGTAAAAAAACTAATATTATACAGTGTTATTGAGAAACTATCTTAGACTTAACAAATACACACATTTATTGTCTGATGATAATTCAAATCTAGAGAATGAGTAAGAAAATTAATAATATCTAATGATATGTTTCTGAACATCTCATAATTATTAATTATTATTTTTCACATACAAATAGACAAAATGGTCGAATCATCCAAACTTTAACAAAATTCATCTACATAATCGACTTCCTTATCAATGAGTTTTATGACTACAATCAAAGAAATCATGGGAATAATAGGAATAATGACCAAGTATGGTGAAAGTAGACTTTCAGAGAGGCAGAGATAAGAGTTTACCACAATAAAAACAATGTATTTTGATAAATGATTCATCTTGAATATTCGACTATTATCCCTCATTGAATGAAGTTCTATTTCAAAATTTCAATCAGTCATGCATCTTGTGTTAAACAATAAAAAAAAGTCGAATAATAAAGCATACATTTACTTGTTACAACAACATAAATTCTTTAGGTAATCAATCTTTTTTCTCTCGGACAGAATGCTACGAAGTAGGAAACTAGTGCTAACTGTTGCTTTTAATTCTAAGGGTCCAAATTGATAATTTTTTACAGAAAAGAAAAAATCATAAGTTGGGATTGCATTGAGTAGGTTCCATGCCTCAGTGGGATGGACTTCATCCCAAAACACATAATCACTCCTATTATTGCACCACTTTTGATCAGGAATACACCCCAACGGGCAGTAAGTAGAATCAGAAACCACAAACCCTGAGACACATGGACTATATATATGGTTGCACTTTCCCACTTTGACTATACACCTAACCAGTTGCGTTACCTCTTACTACACCAACTGTCTTCAGGAAACACTCCTAACAATACTTCAACAAAACTTTCAACAGGCAAACGGGCCTAATCATCAGCAACCATTTCAAGTGTCAGACAAGTAGTTTAAAACAAGCTTTTCTCTATTAGTGTACTACTAAATAAAAAAAAATTTTAAAAAAATTAAGTTAAAAAAAATAAAAAATACCACGTAATATATACGTAATATATAGTTGATGCTGTTAGTGTATTAATCATAGAACATAATTGCAATGAATTTTTAAAATAAAAACCTAATTTTGACAAAAAAAGAAAAGAAAAGACCTACTTAAGATTTTTCTATGAAAATAAGAACTAATAGAATGATTTAAGTTTTTTTTTTTTGTTTTATGGCAACTTATATTCTATGATTCCATTTTAAATTTTGATACATTAATAACATATCTAATACTATATACAATTCTAAACTAACAAATGGAAACTTTCTCTATAAAATAATATAGCTGATCCACTTCAATTCAAAATTTTCATTCTAGAAAAGGTAAAAGTGCTAACGTGTCAATCAACTAGAATTTACAGGGTTTAAAAAAAATTCAAAATGCTCACATTATCATCAGGTTCAAAAATTTTCTCTCTCTCTTTTTTCTTCTTTTGTCTTTCCCATTGTAGACTCTTCAGCTTCTTCTCAACCTTCCTCTTTTCTCTGTTTTTCTCACGCACAGACAACACCTCTTCATCTTCCTCTTTTCAGTTCTTTCAAATGACAACACCTCTTCACGCACAGACAACACCTTATCACCTTTCTCAAGCAAGCAACTAATTTTCTTCTTATATTTTTTCAGATCTAACTTTTTCAAGCGTTTTTTTACAGGTTTAAACCCAGAAGTTGTTTTTATTTTGATTTTTCTCAAGCGAACATCTATTTTTCTTCTTATATTTTGTCAGATTTAACTTTTTCATGCATTTTTTTACAAGTTTAAACCCAGAAGTCGATTTTATTTTGAGTTTTCTCAACCGAACAACTCATTTTCTTTTTATATTTTGTCAGATCTAACTTTTCATGCGCTTTTTTATAGGTTTAAACCCAGAAGTCGATTTTATTTTGAGTTTTCTCAACCGAACAACTCATTTTCTTCTTATTTTTTGTCAGATCTATCTTTTTCATGCATTTTTTTGTTTAAACCCAGAAGTCGATTTTATTTTGAGTTTTCTCAACCGAACAACTCATTTTCTTCTTATTTTTTGTCAGATCTATCCTTTTCATGCTTTTTTTACAGGTTTAAACCCAGAAGTCGTTTTTATTTTGATTTTTCTCAAGCGAACATCTATTTTTCTTCTTATATTTTGTCAGATCTAACTTTTTCATGCCTTTTTTTACAAGTTTAAACCCAGAAGTCGATTTTATTTTGAGTTTTCTTAACCGAACAACTCATTTTCTTTTTATATTTTGTCAGATCTAACTTTTTCATGCGCTTTTTTATAGGTTTAAACCCAGAAGTCGATTTTATTTTGAGTTTTCTCAACCGAACAACTCATTTTCTTCTTATTTTTTGTCAGATCTATCTTTTTCATGCGTTTTTTTACATGTTTAAACGCAGAAGTCGTTTTTATTTTGATTTTTCTCAAGCGAACATCTATTTTTCTTCTTATATTTTGTCAGATATAACTTTTTCATGCGTTTTTATACAGGTTTAAACCCAGAAGTCGATTTTATTTTGAGTTTTCTCAACCGAACAACTCATTTTCTTCTTATATTTTGTCAAATCTAACTATTTGTTTCGTTTTTGTACATGACTAATGTGGCTCACTACGACCTATGGTTTTATTACCCAGATTTCGTTTTCATTTCTACCTTTCTCAAGCGAACAACTCATATTCTTTTTTTATTTTCTCAGATCTAACAATTTTTTTGCAATGATTGTATTTTCTAGGTTTGCTACATGTCTAATATGGTTCACTGCCGCAGATTTAACATCAGGTTTGAAATAAACTTTTTATCTAACTATTTTTTGCGTTTATGTAGATCTAACTGTTTTTTATATTTTTCTTCTGTTTACAGGCTTCAAATCAAGATTTCAAACTGATTCAAGAGTCTTTTTCGGTGTACAACTTAACTGGTAAGTAATTTGTATCAAAATCGACCTTTTTCTTTACCAATTTATCTGTATTTTTCACCTTTTACAAGCAAACCGTTCATCTTCTTCACTTTTCTACCTTCAAATCTCTTTGTCATTTTTTTTCGTTCATGGTCTTTTTTAATAAAGCATTGTATCAGTAGATTTCTTTATTGTTACCCGATTTACATTATTTTTGGACATTTTTCAAAGAGTTCATCATACACTATATTTTTTCAAAGTTCTACACGAAAAAGAGTTAATCTAACTATTTTTGGCGTTTATCTACTTTGATGAAACTGTTTCTTATATTTTTCTTCTGGATACAAGCCTTAAATCAACATTTCAAAGTCAGGCACGAGTCTTTTTCGTTCTACAACTTAACTGGTAAGTAATTTGTATGAAAATCTACCTTTTTCTTCACCAATTTTTCTGTATTTTTTCACCTTTTAAAAGCAAACCGTTCATCTTCTTCATTTTTCTACCTTAAACTCTATTTGTTTCATTTTTTTTTGTTAATGGTTTTTTTTAATAATTCATTCTATCACCAAATCTCTTTATTTTTAGAAAACGTTTTGTATTCCACCGCCTTCAAATACTGCTCTTAATTTTCTCCAAATCAACTTGTCAATCAGTATTCAAACGCATTAAATTTTGCACTGCTCAAGATAATGATGAATAAACTGATCCATCATCTGCCACACGTTATAATTATGAAACTTTATTATATTCCAATATTAAATACACCATCCTCAAAAAAATCAACATTACAAAATTACATTAAATAATTCTTCTGAACTTGCTAATCTTTTAAGGACTTTGGACACGTCGACCGAGTGTTCATAATACGCTATTGGAAGGACCTTGCTGCTAAATGGACTGTTGTTGATTACCAAAGTAATGTTCACCATGTTACTTACAACATGGATATTCACACTCCAATGATCACCCAAGGTTGGAACCAACTAAGATCTTTCTATGGAGATCATCAACTCTCTGCAGAGGATCACCCTGAATTGTTTTTTGAAGTTGAAAGTGAAAGAACAAGCAGATATATCAAAGTTCTTTATCCATTTTTTTGGTATTAAAGTTGAAAATTTTGTACGTAATTTTGTTTGAACTTCTTATATATATCAATATATAAGAAGATTTCAATTAGACTCTTATTTTGTATGCAGTTATTATATTATCTCAATATAAAAGTTATATTTTATTCTCTTTTATTATATGTATTTTCCTTTTTTGTATTAGATTTTGTTCGATTTCATTTTAGTCAATATAAATTATTTTTAATTAGAAATTGAATTAATTAACATTAATTACCATTCCATATAAATTGAATTAATTAACATTAATTATCATCTGCTACACGTTTTAATTATTAAATGTTTTCATATTCCAATATTAAAAACTAAATCGCCAACCAAGAAACGTTTCATTTTTTTAAATTTCTCTTCATTATGGTTTTCACTTCTCAAGATTTCATTTTGTTAACATTAACCAATTTGGTCCCTCTCCAAATTAAAACCAAATTTAATTTTTGTATTAAAATTCATATTTTTTATTAAATATCTTTATTTAATATATTAAAATTCACATCATTATAACTTTGATATAAAAATTAAATTTGGTCACATCTTCTAT
>Ga0214543_1004651_pt1 | contig 25853 bp, 15 predicted proteins | sample CNSS2metaG_FD_160094 | JGI IMG/M metagenome (GOLD analysis project Ga0214543, IMG submission 160094) | Root nodule microbial communities from cowpea collected in UCLA plant growth center, Los Angeles, California, USA - CNSS2 | ecosystem: Host-associated > Plants > Roots > Nodule | place: USA... | reverse complement strand
AATTTATTTCAAAGTATTTGATATGGAAGAAACAATCATCCTCCTAATATTGAATATTTGATAATATTATGTTTTCTTTACCGTAATTTTGTTCTTTTATAAAAATTAATATTGAAGTAGTTAGAACATGGGTACGAGTATGGGTATGAGATTATACCCGTTACCCGATGGGGATGAGGATGAGACAAAAGTTTGATACCCGTTGGGTTTGGGTATGGGGATGAGGATGAATTTTTTATGCGGATGGGTATGGGATAGCGAAACCCGTCCCCACCCTGCTCCGTTGCCATCCCTAATCATATTTGGTGACAAAAATTAATTAGTCACTATAATAACCAATTTAAATATTAATTTTTAAATAAAAATTATTGGTGACTAAAATAATTTTTAAATTATTCTCTAAATTATTGGTCACTAACATTAGATATCAAAGTTTTAGCTACCAAAAAAATTGGTCTCTAAATTTGTATTTAAATTTGTTACTAATAGGATAACTTTAGAAACTAATCTTTTTTTGTAAATAAAACCTTAGTAGCTAGTGACTAATTTAGAGACCAATTCATTATAGTGACAAATTTAGATATCAATTTCAAATTATTTTAGTTATCAATAATTTTTAGTTTATAAATTTGTATTTAGTCATACTTAATTATATAAAATTTAACTCTAATTAGATAAATTTATATAATTAAGTCGCTTAATTTGTAAATATTTATAATTTAAATTATCATATTATTATTATATATTACAAAATGGAAGAACTACATTCCAAAATACGAACCTTCATCTTGATTAATTGTGTAGGCGTCATTAAAGCCACTCACCCAGTTTTAAACAACGCATAAAGTCATAAATACAACTATTAATGCTTGTGTCAGTTACTATCAAACAGATTAAAAATAATATATTTAAAATTGTTTAATAAAAGAAGTAACTGAGTATATTTATTGCTTTCTCTCAATTATTCATCGACCATATTTTCCTGAAAAAAGAAACGAAGAATAGGGAGAAGTTAAACTCCCTTTCACAAACCACCAAATACAGAAAAGTTAACATGCAGCGGAAAGAGGGAGAAAGAAAGGTGACAGATGCTTCACATTTGTTCGTGAAGCCAACAACTTCATTTCCATATCAACGTAAGAAAGAGAATTTCTACAATAATCCAAACTCACACTCATCAATTCTCATTATAAATGGAAGTGGTCTCAGCCTTCACTCTTCACTCTTCACCCATACACAGTGAACAGAGCTGTCAACTTTTGCAGCAGATCTACTGGGTATCCTCTTCTCTCTATCCTTTTTGATATGCCATTTACTGTTCTATTGGATCTCTTTTCTCTTTTTTTCCCCTTTCATTCTCGATTTTGTTGACTCTTTTTTTTTTTCCTTTTCAAAATGGGTTTTGAGATGTTCATATGCATGCTTTATTTTCTGTTGATCTGGACATTCATCGTGTCGTGATTTTAAAGATCTGATTTTACTGATAAAAGAGCTGATAAAAAAAAATCCCTTCCTTTTAGTTTTTCTATTAATCGATTATGTGGGGTTTCCGATTGCCAATCATGTTTTTTAAAGCTTAAACTAAAGTTTTATCGCTTAGAGTAAAGGATAATATAGATCTATTATATATAGATCAAAGTCGTATTTCAAAAATAATAAAATTTAGATCAAACTACCCTGATTATTTTTTTATGCTTTTTGTTTTTCTTATCTATTTTTAAAGAGAAGTTCTCTTTTGTTTCAATCTAATATCTTAGAGATTTTAATTTTCTTTTTATAAATGATATGATTTTTTATATTTAAATAATAAAATTAAGTAAAAGAGACTCTATAAGATGGTGAATCAGGATTGCGCAATCTGACTCAATTTCCGAAGAGGGATTTTCTACTGTAGGAGAGAGAATAAATTTTATGTTTTGATTTTTACAAAAATTTAATAAAATGTAGTCATTGAATCATGACTACAGGGTTAAATGAGATTGGCTTATGATCTTATAAGTACATGGGTGAAAAATGTTTCTAATCCGAATGATCTAAAAAATTATGAAATTAAATTTGTCACATAAAAGTATTGTTGTCTAAATTGATACTTTTTTTTTATTTGATTACACAAACATTAAAGTTAAACCTGTCTGAATTACAGGTTTATAAATACGTGAATTTTATAAAATAATAATTATATTTTAAAATTAAAATTAAAAATAATATTGTATATTAAAACATATCAATATATTATATTTTTTTATATCAGATCATTAATGTGCTTTTAATGATATTGAAATAGAATTAGGGATGTCCAAAACAATATACTCGCGGGTATCCACGAATAAAACTCATAATATGTAGGAAATAAATATTTTAAGTGGACATGTGTAAGTAATGTGTATGAGTATTTTTTATTTTTGCATGTTAACGGGTCAGGTATGGGTATTATAGTATTCGTACTCATGGATACCCGTATCCGCTATACTCTAATTTAAATTAAAAGTAATTAAAAAAAAGTATGATTAAAACATTAACACATTGATTTTGATTAGTTTTAAAAAATCGTCATTTCTTTGCAAACTTTCATCAACACTATTTAAATGAGTTATTTACACTTTGTTTGAAATTTATGAATGTTATACATGATATTTTTATTTGAATGTATGGTTAAAATATGTCATTAAAAATTAAAATTTTCTTCTGTAAATACCGCGGATATATGTGGATATTAAAAAAATATACGAGTACCCGCATAACATATACCCAAAATGGGTACAAGACAAATATTTATCTAACGAGTAGGGTATCAAGGAGCTACTATGTGGGCACAGGTTTGGATCGAGTTGGGTTGAAATTTTTTTACAAATTTTAATAAGGTTAATTTTTGATCCTATCTACCTAGAACCCGGCTCACTCAGGTTAAATTTGTGATGAGCCAGGTTGACTCAACAACCTGCAAATAAAGGATCACACAAGTGTTTTTTTTATGTTGGGCTTTGCATTTTGGTTAGATTATGTTGTTTTTTTTAGCCAACACATTGATATATTTGTAATTTTGGTTTGTAGTTGGAGTTTAACATTCTTTTGAATTGCATTTGAATTCAGATTTATTTAGATTTTAATCAGAACTATAATTTAGCTTTTTTGACATTGAAGAAAAAAAGTTATATTTTTTGAATCAAGTGAGTCAGTGAGTCAACCCATTTAACCCACCAACCCGTGGTGAGTTGGACCGAGTTTGAATTTGTTTGGTTCGCTAATAAGTGAATCGAGTTAAATTAGTTTACTAAGTGACCAACCTGTGATGGATCGAACTAGATCGGGCTGATTACCCATTTTGATAGCAATGTTATAGGAAATATATTATTACTTGTGGCAAGAACATATTCTTCTTCATATAATTGTAGTTGGATATTTCTATCCATACGCTGCCTCACCTTCAATTATTATTCAAGTTAATTGAAGATCGATAAAAGATGCTCTCTTTATATATACCACATTTAATCATATTTATGATTATACTAAGAGCTCGAACTGGTGTTAAGAAGATTAAAAATACTTTCATTTGGGCATTGTAGTTTATAGGTTCGTTCGTCTAAAAATATATTTGTATATTCATTGTTTGTTACATACCACATTTTTGGTGAAATGTGTTGGGATATCATTTATCAGGTGGAAACGGATTCAAATTCCCTGTCCTTGTTTCTTAAGATTTTTTTAATTGGAGACATATCTCTTTGTAATTCAATTGATTATAGGACTGCGTATTAAATAAAGCTAATGTATCCATAGCTATTCTTATATTTACAGGAATTTAAAATATATTCAACTCATTTTCAGATTTTTTTTCCAGTGATGCATTTAAAATAGCTTTTTTATTTTGAATAGGATAAAATGATAGTATTTAAAATGCTTTGCAGTGCCACTTATAGCAGAATCGTCAAATAGGTTAAGAATTTTAATAGTATTTTCTTTGGACTCTTTATGCAGGTGTAGTAACTTTGAGAAGTTCATTTCGGGGCAATGAATCCTCCTGAAGGTGAAGTCATTCCTCTATCGAACATTTCTCTGTGAACACTCTTTAATAATTTGATGTTCTTTGTGTTGAAGGTGACGGCTCAGTTGGAGAAGCGAACGAAAACAACAAGAATGAGGAAGGGCTCCATGAAGAAGGGCTTGCTGAGACAGAAGTGAATCTCCCTGAAGAAGGAGACAACAACAACAACAACAACGATGTTCCTCTTCATGAAACCCTTAATGCTGTAGCACTGGATTCTAACATGTCCGCTTCAAGCTTCCACGTTGGAAGCAGCTCGAACACCGTGAACATTCCAAGAAAAAGAAACTTCGGTAGTTCTGGACATTTTTATCAGGGTGAAAGTTCAAACATGGGTCAACAGCAAGTGACAGGAGAGGCTAAAAGGCTTGCTACTGAGTCTGAGGGTGGAGCTAACAACAATGTGAGCCCACACAATGCAGGAACACCTATTCCACCTATTCCACCACCACCCAATGCCGGTGCTAACAGAAACGAGAATACTGATACCGGGAGAAGAGCTTCTTATGCTACACTACCAGGCCAAGCGAGTCTGTATTTCAACGGAGCTTCAACACATCCCGCTCAGCATCCTCTCCAACGCATAGGTTCTGTTCAGCCATTATCTTTTCAGGGTAGTGCATTCATGCGCAGTGCTACCTCCACTGTGAACAGCGTAACCGTGAGGACTACTCCTCCCACCCGCTGTCCACACCCAAGAGTTGATATTATAATTCCCTTTTATGAACATGGTAGCTCTTCAACCCGGCCTCCGCCACAGGCCACACCAAGAATCAACCATTCTGCTGCAGGAAACAGTTCTGCCACTCAGAACAATCAAAATTCTGCACTTCCACCCAATTTTATTTCTCCTGAATTGAGAGGAAGACTTCCATCTGAGGTACGCTCAATGCTTTTACCTTCTTAGCTAGCCCTAACTTTCACCCTCACCTGCATTTCTCAAGGTAACGATATAGTAAACAAAATAACTTTCACATATATATGAAAAACGAAAAATGAAGGTCAGGTTTTTCACTGAAGGTTTATAAATTATATATCGCAAACATGCAATTAACTTAATACCTCTTAGTTTATTTATCACTCTGTATTACTTACTATATCTGTATATATAGTTCTTTATTGTCATTCTTAAGGTGTTAAACTTTAGTGTCAATGCATGTTTATCCTGTTTATTACTGTTAAAATTCTTTCTGAATACAGTGAGATGATTTAGTCATAAATTCTCAGTGCAAATTATATATACTGCACTAATTTAAAGCGATATTTCGTCGATCCTAAGCAAAATAATGTATATATGACATACAGTTTGTGTGTGCTATTTTGACAAGGCATATTGAGTCCTTATGAAGGCTTATTATACTGAACTTCTAGATTCTCCAACAACTAGTCTTATATTTCTTTATTTATTTTTTCTATAAAATCCATGACAACAAAATTACACGATCGAGTTTCCTTAATTCAGCCAAGAAAATTTCTCGTATAATTAAATCAACCAAATTTTGATGCATTAAAGTCGTATATATATATATATATATTCTTTGACCAAGTATCCCACCGGCAATTTTGTGAGACACATACCTTCAGGCAATGGCACAACTAAGAAGAAAGAATACCTGAAAAACAACTCGATGCTCAAAACTACAGAAGTCTACAACCAGGTAATGAGAACTTCCATTTTTCAAGCTTTCACGTTCCTTGATTCTCTCCATAGCTTTAAATGTGAGGCGATCCAGCCAGTCTACTCGTTGAATTTGACCTCGTTCATACTTGTTCACAAGCTTTTCCAGTCGTTCCAATTCTCCACGTTCGAGCTTAGGGACCTAATGAGAACAAACAAAAGTATGTTTTATAAGACCGAAAGGTTTCAACAAATTAAACAAAAAAGGAAAATGAAACTTATGCTTGTTTGAAACATTCACTACCTTTCCAGGTGTAGTAGTAGGAGATGTCCCATCTGCCTCTTTTCCTGCCCAAAGCCTAAGTTTTTGCTTCCCAGTTTTGAGCTGCTTTTTGTTATTGAAGAGAAGAATTGTTGCGCCTCCAATCAATCCTTCACCATGTGAAAGATCCCAAACCTATTATTCATACAACAACATTACCAAAATAATGAAGCTCACACTTCACAAATTATAAAGAAAATTTTGGTATAATGGAAGCTGATAAAATTCAGACATAACCAGAATTTAGTTCTTGCAACAATTCACAATTGGGAATAAAACAAGTTTTGTGCTATCACTACTTGAAAGAAGCATAAATAAGCTTTTAAGCTAAATTTGCAACTTACAGTGAAGGTGAGTTGTGACTGAGCAGTTAAGTCTCGATATTTAGTTGTTAACGTGATGAGCTCATTCCAACAAAATGGTGGTCCAGCGGACTCCAACCTTCACCAGATGATTTAAAAATATTAAAATTCTCAAATACCTTAAAATTTTAGTAATATTATCACTGTTAACACATTGCTGATTGGGTAAACATTCCAAAAATTGGTTAAAAAATCCCACCCAATTGAATTCAAATCGTTCCTTTTAACACAACACCTGACCTACCAGGGTATAGGAACGTGCAGATGAAAACAAAAAGAGTTATAGAAGAGGTAAAACAGCAAAAACAAATCTCATCCTATAAAATCAATTCCTCCAGTACATAGTAGCAAGGTTACGCAATCAAAACTTTTAGAAGAGTGCTGGGAACACACCCAATAACACTAGCTCTCTAACACACTCTCTCCCTTTGATTAAAGATTATTGAAAGTGTTACCCTAGTTGCATCACGTGTGAAGTATATATACAGGAATCAAAATAGCTTAATTAAAAAAAAAAAAACCTTGTTCTGGTGGGAAGGCCAAACGGCGCACCATCAATGAACAACGCACACTCCACATATATCTCCGAGGTTCTATTCTCCGCGGGGGCATTGTTTTCTGCAATAAGCAAATAAGACGAAACTGTGAAGTGCACAATCGATGAAGATTTGAGATTGCACAAGAGCTCAAACTCTGACCAGATAATCGGTGAATTGAATAGTGACATGAGGAATTAGAAAAGAGTGGGAAAGAAACCTGAATTGGGGAATTTGGAAAAGGGGAAACTGCCTTCGAGACGCTCAATGCGGAAAGTGACGGGAAGATTGATGTCGCAGGACAAGAAGAAGCGAAACTCGTTACCGGTCATCGGAACTACTTGGTTGTGCTGAAGCAGTGTTCGATGAATCACTTCCAGGAGAATAGAAACAGAGTCCAATGGGATCGGAATTTCTATTCTTCAACTTCATACCAGAAACAAAGAAAGAGAGTAAGAAAGAGAGTTACCTACTTTTGCTATACGTTCTCCTTCAGGGCCCGTTATTTTATTATATTATTATTAGTATTAATAATATAATAATTAGTATTAGTATTATTATTTAAATTAATATTATCGTCAATGTTTGCATTGGTATTAATAGTGATATTAATTTTTATTTAGATAAATGTAATAATAATATAATTATTATTCTATAAAAATAATTATATAAAAATATTTAACACTTAATAAATAAAACTTTATTAACAAATAAACAATTAAAAAAAAATTTAATTCGATTGACGTTGTAATGTATAGGTTAAAATATATTTTTAGTCCCAATTTTCGTCAAGTTTTTTCAAATAAGTCCTAATTTTTGTTTTGTGTTCAAATAGGTCCCAATTTTCATCAATTTTGTTCAATTGGGTCATTTTTTGCTAACACCGTTTAAATCATTAACGGTCATGATTGTCACGTGTCACTTCGTGGTTTCTTTGAATTTTTTTTATTTTTTTAAAATTTTTTTAAAATTTTTTAAAATGTTTTTAAAAAAAATAAATTTTTTTAAATGTACACGTGTCAACCCAGGAGTGTGCCACGTGTCACTTTGTGGTTTTTTTGAATTTTTTTTTAAATTCTTTTAAAATTTTGTTTAATTTTTTTTAAATGTCCACGTGTCAACCCAGTAGCGTGCCATGTGTCAAAGTCAATGTTCTAAATTCAATTTGGTCCCTATATTTGTTATTTTTGTTCAATTAGGTCTCAATTTTTGTTAACATTAACCAATTTGGTCCCTCTCCAAATTAAAACCAAATTTAATTTTTATATTAAAATTCACATTTTTTATTAAATATTTTTATATAATATATTAAAATGCACATCATTATAACTTTGATATAAAAATTAAATTTGGTCACATCTTCAATAGGGACCAGATTGGTTAATGTTAACAAAAATTGGGACCTAATTGAACAAAAATAACAAATATAGGGACCAAATTGAATATATAATATTGACTTTGACACGTGACACACTACTGGGTTGACACGTGGACATTTAAAAAAAATTAAACAAAATTCAAAAAAAATAAAATAAAAAATTCAAAAAAACCACGAAGTGACACATGGCACGCTCCTAGGTTGACACGTGTACATTTAAAAAATATATTCAAAAAAAATTCAAAAAAAACCACGAAGTGACACGTGGCAGTCACTATTTATGGTCGTTAATGATTTAAACGGTGTTAGCAAAAAAGGACCCAATTGAACAAAATTGACGAAAATTGGGACCTATTTGAACACAAAATCAAAATTAGGACTTATTTGAAAAAACTTGACGAAAATGGGGACAAAAATGTATTTTAACCTTATTTATATATATTTATGTATATATATGGGTAAAAATGAATTATGGAGTTAAAAAATGGCATCCTTACTTTTAGTTTCTCCTTTCAGGCCAGTTCTGTCTCTTCGAGTTCCTTCTGGTAGTTACTCCGCCGCGGACCGTCGTCCTGTACTATTATGCGGTGGTAGTCGTCGTACACTTTCGTTTTCTGGTGGTCGCGTTCCATTATTCGGCGGTGCGGTTGTTTCCTCAAATGCTCCTTACTCCGCTTCAACGAATATCTCCGCGTCGAAGGCAGGTGTTCTTCGAACGTTGATGGAACCTATACCATCTGTTGGACTTCCAATCACCAACGCTCCGGTGGCGTCTATTCTCAGAATAATAATAATGTGTCTCCTATTCTCTAAATCTTTCGCGGCTCACGCGAAATCTCCATACCTCATCGGCGACGACTCTGACTCTCCTCCTTCCTCGGCGAAGGACAATGAAAAGCCGAAAGAAAATCCACTCCTCCTCTTTCTGAAGAGGTGGAAGTGGACAGTTAAAGTCAGTTTTACCGTTACTAACCGTGAGTGAGTATTTTTTTGTATGATATATGATGTATAGTATAACAATACTTGTGCGTATGTCGTATCATTTCTGTAATGAACCTTATGTCGTATCATTTCTGTAATGAACCTTATATCGTATGAAATTCATTCGCATCTTCAATATATTTTTTATCTTATCGTAACATTTATGTAATTATGTTAAAATGATGTATGTCAATTAAAAAATTGTTATGCCTCACATTTAAATATTTCTATAATTTTTTTATATTTTTATTTATTATATATTTTCCTTTCGCATGAGAATATGTTTAATACTCTCAATTAATGTAATATAAAAAAAAATCTTTACTTATTATTATTATTATTATTGATTTTTTTTTTAAGTTTAAGAACACTTTTGTTTCCTTAAAATAATTTTCGTTATTTTTCAACCATTGAGTATGTATGTTGATATTTGAAAAGTTTTCTTAGATCTCTAAGGTATTTTTTATCTTATTATACCCTTGATTATATATTTGATTTCCTTTGTGCGATTTTTTTCAATAGTCTCTCAAATTATTTCTTAGAGACACATTTGTAAACTTTTAACATTTTTTTATTGTTTATTTTTATCATGTAAAATAATATTTCGATATATTCTATCTAATTATTTTTTATTTTCTAACTCATTATCAATCATATTGTAATTTTTTCACATTAATTATGTAAATAACTTTTATTTACTATAATATGAAAATTTAATGTAATTGCCATGAATTTTTTTTTTCACTATCCAACATATATTGGAGTTCAAAAGATACAAAATCTAAGTTAAAATTTTATTATTATATTTATTATTTGTTCTTTGTGTCATTTTGATCAGTGATGTATTATAACTTTTAGGTTAAATTATGTGTTTGGTCTCCATTTTCGTAGCAAAATATCAATTTGGTCCCTTTATTTTTTTTATCTCAATTTGGTCCCTATTTTGAAAAGTTTGATGCAATCAAGTCTTTTCCGTTAGTGGTGTTGTAACAGCGTTAAATGGAGTGTCACGTTTCAATTTCTCCATTTTCAGAGGTACCTTCTGATTCTATATCTGATAATACTAATGTGCTTAGGATTGTGCATCCATGTGCATCCATGTGCATTCATGTGCACCAACGTTCATCACTTCCGCTTGATAATTTCTCCTCTGTTAATGACAATCAGGTTTCTTAATAGACTTTCCTCCTTCGTCGTCGAAGAACAATGAGAAAGAGAAGGGGAATCCACTCTTCCACTGGTCATGTCGTTCCTTTTTCCACCGTCGGTCCTTTCTCCACCGTCGGTTGTGCAGTTCCTTTCTCCACCACCGCCGATCGTGTTCCTACCTTGAGGCCGGTCACCGCTGGTCGTGCCGTTTCTTTCTCCTCCACTACCAGTACCGTTCCTTTCTTCACCTCCGATTGTGTCGTTTCTTTCTCCACTATCGGTCGTGTTGTTCCTTCCTCCATCGCCGTTTGTGCCGTTCCTTTCTCCATTTCGGCGACCGACACTCTTCGAACTATGCTTGAACGTCTCTTATCTCTCGGTATTCCTTTCCCCACGGCTTCGACGACGTTTGTTATCGGTATCATTCTACTCTGCCTCCTCGTCTCTAAATTTTTTGTGGCTGACGCAAAAACATTGTTCGTGACTGACGCAAAAATGGTATCCGCCTCACTCCTCACCGACTCCGACGACTCCTCGCCTCCTTCGTCGGCCAATGAGAAGGGGAAGGGGAATCTCCTCTTCCTCTTTCTAAAGAAATTGAGAGGTATAAAGCACAACTTGTGGCTAAAGGTTACACTCAATCTTATGGTGTAGATTACCAAGAAATGTTCGCACCAGTAGCCAAGCTCAATACTGTGAGAATACTTCTGTCACTAGCAACAAATCAAGATTGGCCTCTTCTACAATTTGTTGTGAAAAATCCTTTCCTACATGCAACAATTTCAGAAGAAATTTATATGAATTCTCCACCAAGTATGACAGATTCAATTGGAATGAAGGTTTACAAATTAAAGAAGGCTCTATATGGATTAAAACAATCCACAAGAGCATTGTTTGGAAGGTTTACCAAGTCTATGAAGGCTTTTGGCTATAGAGCTAGTAACTCTGATTACACCTTATTTTTGAAGAGAGGTAAAGGAAGAATTACAGCTTTGATTATATATGTAGATGACATGATTGTTACAGGAAATAACCAAGATGAGATTTTCACTTTACAACGATACCTTGCATCTGATTTTGAGAGGAAACAACTTGGAAACCTTAAATATTTGTTGGGTATTGAAGTAGCTAGATCAAAACATGGGATTTTTCTATGCCAAAGAAAATATACTATTGATTTACTATAAAAAACTGGATTGCTTGAGAGTAAACCGGTTGATACACCAATTTAACAGAATCATAAACTCTTTCAATGCTCAAATTCAGCAAACATAGACAAAGGGAGATACCAAAGGCTGGTAGGAAAATTAATTTATTTGTCTCATACACGTCCAGATATTACCTATGCAATGAATGTTGTTAGCCAATTTATGCATGACCCACGAAAGCTTCACATGGATGTTGTTGAGAGGATTTTGAGATATTTAAAGTCCACTCCTGAAAAAAGAATTTTGTTCTCAAATAATGGATACTTAAAAGTAGAAGGGTATACTGATGCAAATTAGACAGGTTCAAAAGATGATAGAAGATCTACCTTTGGATACTTTACTTTTGTAGGAGGGAATCTTGTAACTTGGAGGAGTAAAAAGCAGCCTGTAGTAGCAAGATCTAGTGCTGAAGCAGAATTCAGAGGCATGGCACTAGGTGTATTTGAACTTTTGTGGATTAAAAATGTGCTATCAGATTTGGACTTTAAATAAAATGAAACTATGAGTTTGTACTGTGATAATACGTCGGCTATAGCAATTGCTCATAATCCGGTGCAACATGATAGAACAACAAAGCATGTGGAGATTGATAGACATTTCATCAAAGAGAAACTTGAAGCTGGAATAATTTCCTTTCCTTTTGTAAGATCAAAATTGCAGTTGGCTGATGTTCTCACTAAAGGAGTGTCAAGCAAAGTGTTTAATGAGTCTCTATTCAAGTTGGGAATGTGTGATATTCATGCACCAACTTGAGTGGGGGTGTTAAGATATGTCAAATATTGTATTAGCTATAATTTAAGCATTATTATATTTGTGAGCAAATCTGTGCAAATCTGTGCATTCATTCCTTTAATAGATGAAGAATTATAGCACTCTTGTATGTATATATATGGTACCATATTCTTTGAAACAATACATCAGAATTATTCTTTACATCTTTTCTATATATTGTAATAGTCTTTTGTATGATGTGTATGGTATTGCATTTCTCTGTTAGATTTCAGAGATGAACTGGTATAACCAAATCAAATGCATACATGAACAATAAATAAAGTGCTTTGTATTGTTTCTATAATGCTCTAACAAGCATTCAAGGGTTAACGGATTAGGTGATTCAAAAGTTCTTAAGACAATTCTTAGAAGCAACTACTTTTTGTTATGTTAATTGTACCGTATGGCCTATCAACAACCCTCAGTCAGGTGACCCAAGGATAAACGGTTAAAGGCCGCCCGCTACAAGTGGACTATCTAATGACTTGTTGATGTTGCAATCTCTCTGGAGTGATTGCAGGGAGCTCACAACCGAATGACCCCGGGAACAAGCGGCCGAAGGCCGCCCGTTACGCAAACACCAATAGCGCTGACCGCGACCGGTCACCCTCACCCAACTATGCGAGTACAACAACGTGGTCGGTCGGGCTGTGGGTACGCAGAAGCATCAGTCGGGCGGATCGAAAGGTAAACTCTAACATGTCTGAAATTAAGGTAAAACAAATCCATAATTAAGTTTAAAAAACAATTGGGCCGTAATTAAGAAATCCCTAATCACATGTCCATACCAAAACCTATCAATAGAGGCCCAAGGTAAGTTGGTAAGTTGGTAAAGTTCTTTTCTTCGCATTTATTACAATATTAATTGCTTTCACCCAAACTGACTTGAATTGACTTAAGCATTTGAACCTTTTGGATAAGTACTTCAATCGTTTGGACAACTGAACGAGAGAGAAAGAAAGGAGACCGAATGAAAGAAGCTGCAACGAAAAGAGAGTTAAGACAAATTTAGTATTTTAGATAGGTGATAAGTGTTTTAAATAGGTAATAGATCCCTGTACCCCAAACATTAACGTCGAACAAATTAATTTTTTATCGATGATAAAAACAAACTTGAAGAAAATGTTAATGTTAACCTTTTCGTATGAATTTCAAAGTCCTTTACTTCTAATTTTACGTTTTCAAGAAAAATACGGAAAAGGTCAAACATTTATAAATAAAAAATTGAGGAAGAAATTAAAGAAAAAAACGGAAGTTAAACTGTTTCAAAACAAAAAATTCAATATAAAACATCAATCCATGGAGTGTTACTTTTAACTAGATAAATAGTAAAAAACATAAGTAGTAAATTAAAGATCTCTTTCATCTTCAAAATGAAATAGTAAAAAACATAAGGATAAATTAAATATTTTTAATTGTAGGTTCATGAATATGCCATAAAAATGTTAAACACACTTTATTGAATATAAACATTGTAAATCAGTTTAAAGTACCAACATAAAAAATCTTTTAATGTCTTTTGATAATAAATTCTTTAATTCCAAATAAATAGTAAAAAACGTAAGAAGTAATAAAGTTAAGATTTATTAATATTTTTTCGTAAATACATCATAAAAATGTTATGTATACTCTATTGAATATAAATATTTTAATATTTCTTCAGACCATAAAAAATCCCACAAATTAATAATAGTTGTCTCCATTTCTTATGCAACACCCACTCCTTCCTATATTCTATTCATAACTCTCATCATTCATCCATCCACTTTCCTTAATCTTTCATTTCAGATCTCTTACCTTCTTCTTCTTTTTCCTCTCAGTCACCCTTTTGTTCCATCGTTATTTCTGTGTCTGTATCAGCCTGATCTTTGTGTTTTTTTGCTTATAAAACGTTCCCATCTCAAGGTATGTACTGGGTTTTTGTTTGAATTGATCTTCCATCTTTTGATGCCTCAAAGCTTTTGACTTTCGAGATTATAGTGCCTGATTTGCTCTGTTGATGGTGGATTGCATTACAGCTTTCCACTTTCCCTCTTGTGACCAACACAAAGAGGCTCTGAACCGAAGATAATCATTTTTTGTTGTCGTGTTCTGTTATGTATGTCGGCATTTAATCAGTTTTCCATTGATTTTTTTAGTTATTATTGATCTGAGTGAAATGTTTTGTGCTTTCATGTTTATAAATTTATAAACCACTCAATAAATATGATGTTCATCTTGTTTGTTTCGCTTATCTGCTGACTAGATATTCAGTTTTGATTACTCTTTTGTCTTGCCAATTCATTTGATGCAATCAAATTCTAATGAACACCCATCAGATTTATTTGACAAGTCCATGGTTCCTTTGTTGAAACGGAACCAAGGGCATTTTTTTTTTCCATTGTACAGAAAAAAATGGGAAGGACATATATGCCTTGGGGATATGTATTTTCTTTGCCGGTTTCCAAACTACTCTAGGCAAAATCCATTCATTAATTTTTTTTCTGGGGAATTCATTAGGCCATTGTAGTTCTTCTATAACTTCTTTTCTTATTATTATAAGTTGGTTATATAACAATTGCTGGGCATTTATTCTTATCACAAAACTTTCTCAAATATGAATCTGCATAAGAATGGCTTGCTTAGGTGCTTTATGCGATTGTTTAAGTGAATATTAGGCCACAGTTCAGAGATATTGTTGTTGGAGGCCACACACCTACTGTTGAACTGTTTTTTATTTATGATTGATAGTGAATGTGTCTTCCTTGAGTGATCCATGATTGGGGTTTCAACAAGTTTTAAGCTTCCTGTTGAGAGCTTAACATAATTGTTCTCCTTTATTCGAGCTTGGGTCTAGCTTATGAGACCATAGGTGGAGTGAAGATGGATGTGTGGCCACTGAAGGAAGGACAAGATAAGGAATGATTGTATACGAAGAGATATTAGCATAACTTATTGAGTAAAAGAAGATAGAAATTCGGTATGCAAAGAAGTCCACTCGAGGCATGGTGAGGAGAGTAGATGACATGAATTTTAGCCCCATGAGAAGCAGTAAAGAGAGATCAAAAAGGACATTGGACAAATTAAAAGGAATTTCATGGTGAATAACATACTTGATAGTTTGGTTTTTAACTAAGCCCCCATGATATTTTTTGATCCATGTATCCAGCCTCGCTTAGTGTGGGACAAGGCTATTGTTGAAACTCAATATACGATTTTTGTTGAACTCCAAAACTTGTTATTGTTTGAAACTCAACATTTGCTTCCATGGAATGTTTGCATTCTTGCGAAAGTATGTATACTGAATGTATGAAAGTGAAGATATATATCACCTTGATATTGCTCCTAAAATATTTCACTAGGGGAGTGTTTAGCCTTTCCTTTTTCTTTTAGTTGATGGTTTGGTCTTTACATTATTAAACAAGCTAAATTTATTGAGCTACTTTGAAACTGTGTTTGGCAAAGTTTCTGCTTCTAAGCAGAAGAAACACCAGAAAAAGCTTTAGATTTTAATCTTGAGAACTATATGATTAATTTTATGAATTCCTTGTGTTCTACCTAATTTTTCCCTTTGTATTTGCAAAAGGATTTCACCTAGATATAGCTGAAAGTCAATATTTATTTTATCATCTTCAAATATTTTATTTTGCCACATTTGCACTAAATGCTGAACCATTAACTTTTGTTTCTACCCAAACACTAGTTTATAGATATCTGCAACTAAAACTTGAGATGAAATTTGTCTATTTTCATGTTTTGGTTTGAAAATGTAGATACATCTGTATATTGATTTTGTTCTTTTTCTCTAAATTACTTGACAAGTAGGAGACAGAAGATATTCACCAAGTATCATCATATCAAAAACCGACTTATAACTATGCTTCATTAGACCATCAACTCTCCTACCCTTACAAGCCAAATAGCACAAAGTATTGCACTAATGTGGTTTTCGGTGCTGTTATATTTGATGTTAACTTTTATCCAAAGTTGATGCTGACTTTTTCCTTTACCCTTTTCTTCTAGATAATCATCGGTGGCTTCATTAATATTCTTTCAAGGCTACATACTCGAGGTAGGCAAGCACATATCCAGGGATAATGTTTGGAGGCAACAATGGAAATCGCTTGCTTCCTGTTTTCTTGGATGAGACTCAATTTCGGCATCAAACTAATGCATCAAATCAGCTACAGTTGTTTGGAAACTGTAAGTTCTCTTTACTTTTCTCATGTAACTAAACTTTTTCACTGAATCATTTGAATGTGGTTGTTAAACAGGGTAGCTCCGTTTTAATGACCTTAACGTTTTTTATGGGTATATTTTCTGGTTTAGGAGTTTTACTCAGCTGCTACTTTCCTTCTTGTACTTCAACAATTCAATCCTCTTGTTGCTGTTATTATTGGGCATGTTTATATCATATCCTTTCCTTTGTTTTACTGTGATAGAATGGGTTATGAACTTGTATTGGTTTTTGCTTGTATATAGGTTTTGTGTGTTTCGATTGCTTGCATGTCACACCTAATTTTGTCGGACATAATCAATGCTGACAATTTGAGTAACTACTTATCCCGCATTCTTGCTCTAATGTTTTGGTTTTGAAGCACAGGAATGGTAATGGTTGTTGGCATGAAACTTATTTTTCTGGGAACTAGGGGTACCTTTTCTTTACTTGTATCCTGTACTGTGTTTGACCAACAAGCTGCTGATTTAGTATACTGTCATTGCTAGCACTGAAATTCCCTTCCTTTTGTAAATTTAGAAATTATTATATATTTGTTTCAATTTATCATTTAATGCAGTTCCTTAAACTACCATTTAAATTATTTTGTATGTCCTTTCATATGTTTAGTATTTTGTCCATAGTTTTTACCTTATCACTGAATGATAGTCAGGCAATATCTTTTGCAGTACAAGCTGGATGTAGTGTTGACCCAGTTAATTATATCGGAAATGAGCATGTCAGCCCCATGATTCAGCCTAATAAACGCAGCAAGGAAATGGAAGATATGTCAAGACAAAGACTTCAGATTTCCTTAAATTACAATGTCAATCAAAAGGATGTTGATCGATTAGCAAGTATTCAAAATCCCAACCCTGTGTCAACAGGATTGAGGCTTTCATATGACGATGATGAGCATAACTCATCTGTTACTTCTGCTAGCGGCAGCATGACTGCCACACCGTCTATCATACTGTCTCTTGGTGACAATATCAGAACTGAGCTTGATAGGCAGCAAGAAGAGTTGGATCATTATATCAAACTTCAGGTAATACATGAAGATACCTATTTGCTTTTCATTTTATGTGATGTTTGTGGTCGATACAAATGATTTACGGTTGATCAGAAGGGTATGAAAGGCCGGCCTGTGGCTTAATTCAATAGGGAAAAGAGGGGAAATAAGGACATTTATGAGTAGACGTTTTTACATTTTCCTTTATCAATTTTCTCCTAGTGTGTTTTTTTTTTTTTTTTTTACAAGTGCACCACTAAATCTTTTTGAGTAGCATTTGCAGGCATGTTTGTCCAGTCATAGTCTAGTTGATTAGGAGTTGCTCTTTTGAAGAACCATTACTTTTTGAACACTTCATCCGAAATGCTTAAATATTAGAGTAAGGGTGATGAAAATAGTGTGATAAAAAAGTTTTTGAATGATTATTTTTTCTATTGCACAAAGATATATGAACTAGACGCTATACTTCAATGATGGAATTATCAGTTTTGTAATTCTTGGTTCGCAGTCTTCTGAAATGCTATTCCAATTACTTTTCCACAGAAGGAACAGTTGTCAAAGGGGGTGAGAGACATGAAGCAAAAACACATGACTGCTCTCCTCTCCTCCATTGAGAAAGGTATCAGCGCAAAGCTAAAGGAAAAAGATGTGGAGATAGAAAACATGAACCGGAAAAACAGGGAGCTGGCAGAAAGAATAAAGCAGGTGGCTATTGAAGCACAGAGCTGGCATTACAGAGCAAAGTATAATGAGTCAGTTGTGAATGCATTAAGGAACAACCTACAGCAGGCAATTTCACAAGGTGCTGAACAAGGGAAGGAAGGGTTTGGAGATAGTGAAGTTGATGATGATGCCTCGTATATAGATCCTAATAACTTCCTAAACATACAGGGTGCGCCTATAAACTCTACCCACAAGAGCTACCAGGATACAGAGAATCTGACTTGCAGAGCTTGCAAGGCAAAGGCAGTTTCCATGTTGTTGATGCCTTGTAGGCACCTGTGCTTGTGTAAGGATTGTGATGGATTTATCAATGTTTGTCCCGTTTGCCAATTGATAAAAACTGCAAGTGTTGAGGTGTATCTGTCTTAACTTACAATGTGTAAGTATTAAAACAAGAACGGGATATATAAGTCACTGTTTTCTTTGTGTGATTTATCTACCTAAAGTTCTTAATGTTCAACTCCAAGTAATTTGTCTCTATAATAAAAATCGACTATGCCTAAGGATTATTTGTCATCTTTCTCAGGGAACATGACTTGATTAATGATTACTATATGGCGTGCTTATATTACTATGGTTAAGAACAGATAGTTTTTGGGAATTTAATGATGCCTATAAAATTATGAAATGGAATTTGTATCTTAAGTACCTATTTTTATTCCGTATTCATAAAATAGGATTAGCTAGCTTTGTTTCGCAATTATTTGGATCAACTGTCTTCAACCTATTTGTGTGACTGTTGACCATATTACCACCAACTTATATTGCTCCCCGTCGACTTCTTGTGTGATTGAAACGGATGGAAATTCTACAATGATCATAAGACAATTTTATTATATATATATATATATATATATATATATAAATTTTATTTTATAAGTCAGTCTTTTAGAATTGAATTAGGTTTACAATTTATTTCTCGAAATGATATTGAAATTATGAATTTGGATCTATCCTACTGAAACTTGTTCTTTGTTTGACTTTGTTCCCAATGTTAGTCCCACGAACACGTTAGGAACATCTTCCATGGCTCAAACTATATTTTTTAATAAAATAATATCATTCTGTGCACATCAGTTAGCATATACGAAACTCTCGGTTTAAGCCTTTCCTTTCCTTTTTCTTTCCTAAAAATAATCTCAGTGACGACATTGTTGTAAGTAAAACCTGGTGAGACAAGAACTTAAGTATAACGAGCAAAGAGAACGACAAAATTGCATTTTTTTTGGGAGTCTATTGGATTTTCCTCATACTGTGTACTTCATTTTCAGTTACACACCTTAAAATTTTGATTTACATACAATAGTGAGAAATAACAAAATCCACCATTGCATTTTGTTGTTTCACTCAGGGTCACTTTTCTGCATTTCCATTACTGCCTCAAGAATCCTGTAGTATTCGTAAAAGAGTGAGGAGTGTTCTCCCTCTAGCCCATGTCTACTAACTCTGTTACTGCCAGAAAAGTTGTTGCAGGGGCTCCCACCAATAATGAGGTCAAATCCACCAAACTTGGTTATCCACTGCCTCAGCTGATTTGAAGAGACTTTCTGTACATCTTCGACCTCAATTAGGTTTCCCTTTTGATTGGTCTGCTCCCACCAACAGTGAATAATGTTTCTGTTCACTTCAGCTATTTCCACAGATACCACATTTTTAAGCATTATTCCAAGTCGATGCAGAGCAACCTCAGCACCTCCAATGCCAGAAAAGAGAGACAGCACATTAATGCCATTTGGAAAACGATCCTTCAACACTGAAAGATGGTAGGCAACTGTATCAACCTGAAATCAATTCCATTCACTTGCAGTTAGAGCTTTTTCAAAGAAACTAAGAGGGTCTTTGAGGAGCTTATGGAAAGCTTGTTTGAGCTTATTTATAACCCATTACTCTTGTAACTTCTTTTTAACTTATTTCAATTAGTCCCTTGTCATAATTTGCCAAAATATGCTCCTTTTAGCACATTTTAACAAGTTCTTATGGCAGATAATCAAGTCCGAATCAAGCCATTACACCCTACCAGAAAATATAAAATGCAGCCTAATCTGTTCTCAACCTTTTAAAATCATCATTTAACCGAGTTGTCCTATAACAGAAAAAAAGTTTGATTTTTGTTTTCATTTAGTTATAATATCATCTCTGTAAACTCTTCTAATGATACAACAAACACTTAAAGTACATGCAGTGCAAAACTCAATAGCATGACAACCTGAAACGCATTGCCAAGTGCCCGGTATCTCTCTGTCCGGGTGACTCCACCGCCTCTGGTGTGATCCTTTGGGAATCCCAGCAACATTTCATATTCATCAGGTTCAAGAGGGGCCAATTTGTTTTTCCCAACCCACACCAAGTTCCACTTTTTAATATCTTGAAGTACATTTTCTTGGACATTTTGTGGAGGTTCATCATCAAACTGTTCAAGGGTTTTCCTTATTCTATCTGTAACTGTGCCAGGACCTATGCCAGTTAGAAGACAATTGAGCTTTGTTCTTTTGTCCCAGGAAGGCCACCACTTTTGAGTCGAAGGAAAAGCCTCTCGTATAGTCAGTGGTGGGATAGGAAGCAGAGAGAAGCGGTTGTGGATGGGAAGATTATGGATATATCCTCTTTTCCTCATTGCAGCACAAAAGTACTTGGAATCAACAAATTCTGGCTCAATCTCATAGAGAAAACGTGATATATTATTCCAAACTCCTTTAGGAGCAAGTGCCACGTTCTCAAAATAGAAGTATGGTTTACCTGTTACTTCACTTGGGAGCTCTCTTGAAATTACTTTACTGGCTTCATTGGGTACACCAAACCCTGTCATTGGACCTGGTGGATGATGTATCATTCCCATATCAACTGCTGATGTTACCTTCTCTTTTGACCAGCTGATTCTGTATTTGCCTTTCTTGTCATGGAGTTTTACTTTCTTACTTGTATGAAGGTAATCACTTTGCTGAATCAGAAGAGAAGAAGATATAACATAATCTGATAAAACTACTTGCTTCACTGATATTTTGATTACAAGCAGAACCAATGTGATAGGATTATAAACCAAACCTCTGTTTGTGTATCAGCAGTTGCAACACGTTTATTTCTAGGCAGATCTTGAAGCGAGTCAATTTCCTCTTCTAACTGAGAAGCACTAATGAAATCTGCTAGATCACCGATCTCAGCTTTAGGACCTGCCAAATGTTAGTGAGAAATAAAAAAATTTAAGAACCAACACCAGACAAAATTCTACAAAACTTACAATGCAAATTATTATTACAACATATAGTTTATATGCTCATCATCGAAGCCATTTCCTCAGTTTTTTTTCATAGCTTTTCTTACCCTGTAGAGTATTTGTTCATGGCATAGTAGTTAAAAGTCAAGATATTCAACATGCATCAATCACCTCTATTAATAAGGAAATGCGTAACAATGCAAACAGAACAATCGAAGCTGAATGTATTAAGAACAAAAAGTTGGCTCATTTTTCATTATTTAATTGACCATCTTAGACCTTTTAATGCTGCTGATAGTGGAGAGACGAAAGATAAACAAAAAAAGAAACTTAAAAAGTTTTGATAACATATATAAGAGTAACAGTTATACACTAAACACACCGCATTTGTCTATAGCTGTGCAAGCCTCCTCAAAAGTGAATCCCATATCGACAAGTATGGACAATATCTCATCGTTCTCTCCTGTTGAGGGTTTTTCCTGCGAAAAAGGAAACAGTTAAATGGAATCTATATACACAATGTGAGTAAAATGCTTCCTAAAATTCAGATAACTAACACTAATCATTCGCCTGAAAGCATCTTTTCTTTGATCATTGTACTTTCTAATACGCTTCTTATGACGAGTACTGTGTGTAGTGTGATAAAACAATTTGATGGTCAGCGAGTACTATTATACTCACAGCAGTAAGTGAAAGCAGAGTTTCCATAATATCTTCATCGTTATCTCCTTCTGCCATGGACGAAACCAAAGCTTATCATCGAAGAACATTAGTACCGTACTAGTGGTTGTAAAGTAGAAATATTCATTGATACATTAAACAAGAAAAACAACCATTTTCATTAATAGCTTTGATTACTGTCTCTCTGGAAAATCCCATGCCCACAAAATGATGAATCATATTGGCATGTTTAGCACTCGAGCCACTAGCAGAACTCTCCTAAACAAAACACAGAACACTTCAACGTTAGAAAAAGAAATGCAAGATTCAAACTTTCTCAAACATAAACAACAATGCATTTCTTTTGCTTGATTCTGAAGAGAACAGAAGCAAAAAGGACAGAAAAGATGAGTTTAAAGAAAGAAAAAAAAAACATTTTTTTCCTCTCTATTTCCTCCTTGATAATTGAGTAATGATTAGTGGGAAACTTTTATACTCCAAATGTTTCTTTATATCACTACTATCATATTATATGACCCATTATACAAAGATTTTTCCTTTTTCTCTCACTAAGTGTCAAATCATTCTTACTCCCCATGGAACATTCTTTTCAAACAAAGGGTGTCCCCTATTAAAAAAAAAAACAAAAAGGGTTATACACAAACCATCATACATAAGATTAAACCATAAAAGCCCTTTGGTTCTTCTATATAGCACATGATGTTTAGAACTTCAGAGCGATGAAAGCCTGAAACTTGGAAAATTTATTGAGGCAATTGGATGCAGGATTTACCGTCACACTTTGTTCATGGCTGTCATCACTTGGTTCACTATAATTGATCGAATCAGAGGAAGGTACTCCAAACACCTCAATCTCATCATCAGTGTTCCAATCAATATGGCGATTGGAAGAGCTACTACCTTCTGAATCCTACAAAATTTTTCAACCAATAACAAAGGAACGAGTGCTAAAAGATTAATCAATATTCTAACTACCAAACCAAAAGTGTTCAAAAATCCAAGGTTAATGGCAGAAGAACAAATAAATCATCGGATGTTAAGAAAAGCTTGAATGGGTATGATATAGAATGAGTAATGGATGATCAACTTCAGGAGGGTACATGAAAATACCATGTCTTGAGAGCCCAGTAACGAGTGAGAACTCTGCACCAACAAGTTCTTGAAGTTTTGCATGGCACTATCACAGCATCAGATAGAGAAAGTGAGAACAAGTAAATAAAACTGTTCGTGTTTCTTCAAATTAGTAGTAAAAAGAGTGAAACTTTGAGCCAGACAAAACAATAAGGCTACGAAAACCACACTGTTCCGTTGGTATAAAACTAAAGAACCAAGTAAAAGAAGAAAGATTCGTTAAAAAGTATAATGTCTGGGAAACTGCACTGTTCCATTGGCATTACATTGAAACTGAAGGAACTGAAGAAAACGTAGAAAAACGAACTAAAGAAAGAAACGTTGCTAACACGTAACCGTGGAACTGAAGGGAGCGTGAGAATGACAAGGTCAAATGAGAAACATGTTTTGGATTTATTTGTTTGTGAGTTGAAACAGAAGAAACTGAATTGGGTTGCTTTTAAGGAACAGAGAAAGAGAAGCGAAGAGTCTCTCCAAAAATTACCCATTTTTTCAGAACAAGATTTTACACATTCTTTCTTGCACACACTCTGTTACATTCATTAACACGAGCGCTTACCGTTACATCTCATATTTTGTGAAGTTTATTAAAAACTGCAAAACTACGTGGGAATATGCAATGTAATACTAGATTCGTTTGTCGTAGAATTTCATCTAAGAAATTAGGATTACCATTTAATATATTTTTTTATTACGCAATGACGAGAGAAAACTTCAAATTTGACTCTCCAGTATTATACAGTGATATTGCATCTACATTTTGGCCTATTATGTGATTTTTAATGAATTTTCTTGAGTAATAAAAAAATGTATTTGAAAAATATATAGTTCTAACATTTTTAAAAAATTTAAAACATTGTTAAAAAATTGTCAATTCGGCACTAATATATATATTTTTATTGTGGGTTAACATTTATTAAGAAAAAATATAAAATTATGACTCGATGTTCGTTACAGTAAGATTACATAATTTTATGATTTTAAGATACATTTTAGTAAATAGTGAAGAGTATATGGGATAATAGTGTTTCGGAGTAGGGGCCAAGTGCCTGCTAAGAACCTCTTCGACCTGCACTGCCTTCTTCCACTCCTGTAACTTCAGCGAAATCCACTCCTGACGATCGGGGTACCTGTCTAAAGTACTCTGATGCTTAAGTTAGAAAGGACCGATCGGTGTATCAAAATGTCTGTTGCAATAAATGCGAAATTAAGATCCTTACCAACCTACCTTTGGGCCCTGTTATAGTTTTCTGTGTGGGCCTGTGATTAGGGTTCCTTAATCACGACCCAATGATCTTTTAATCAGGATTATAGACTTGTTTAACGTTAATTAACTCGATTGATTGGCTGTCTGATAATGCGATCGATGGCCGCTTGGCCGGGTTAGTTATGCTGTTTTCGATAAATAAAACCTTTCATGAACGTCTAGCCGACCGACTGACACATTCGAGGGACTTCAGAAGTCTAAAGAGATTGATCGACCGAGGGTTGGTTCATTGATTGTGTTATAGTTAGGTATTACACGTACTTGTTCAATCGACCGGTATGCCATCGAGGGTTCGTGTCGCTCGACCAGGTGCAACCGATGGGCCGGTGGGCATGAACATGATTTGTTCATGACTTACTTGTTTAACCGTTTAACCGAGAGTCTTATAGTTTAAAGATCGCCCGGCTGGTTGATTGAGCCCATTCGACCGATGGTCTAACAACTTATTCTTAGGCCGTTTGACCGTTCGATGTATAGTTTTTCAACATTGGCCGATGGGCCTAAGAATTAGATTTGGCCGCTTGACCGAGGGACATATAGTACACAAGCCCCCCCAGCCTCGAGCGATGGAGAAGAAGCAAAGAGGTTTACTAGAGCCGTTGTGCCGATTGACCGTCCGTGCGTCCCAACGGTTATCTTGCATCGTAGATCGTGCCTAGCAGTTATGATTTGAAGCGTCGCGACGTATGGACCGTCGATCTGAATGTGATCGTGGGGGTTCTGGGATTGCCACGTGTCCCATGGTCCCCCCTATAAATAGGTTTGTGTGGGTGTCGTTATTTTCACGTTTTCCTTTCTCTTTCTAGCCGAATCTCCGATCGTCTTCTCTTGCTTGCAGGTAAAAATGTCTTCCAGTGCATCGAGTTCAGATGGTCTGTCGGGTGGAGCGGTCGGGTGGTCTGGGGGCGCCGGGTCGGTTTCTGCCTTGTTTGGTTCGTCCGAGTCGGGGACTTCGCTTGGGGGAATGTCGAGCGCAACAGGTTCCCCAATCCTCCTAAGTGGCAGCTCTGATGCCGAGCCACCGGTCGCTGAGGCGGTAGAGCAGGTCGCTGTTTCTGATGAGAGTGGGGACGTCATAGGCGTCAACGTCCGCGACGAGGGGGAGGAAGCCGATTTGCCGGAGATACCAGGATATGACTAGGCTCCCTATGAGCCGCGCACACTCGCGACAAGGTTTCGCTGGGGCAACGACTTGGGGGATCTGGTTGAGCGGACCAGGATTTTCAGCGACGAGGTAGAAGATGGGCTCCTTCGAGTCAAAGTTTG
>Ga0214543_1004649_pt1 | contig 25862 bp, 22 predicted proteins | sample CNSS2metaG_FD_160094 | JGI IMG/M metagenome (GOLD analysis project Ga0214543, IMG submission 160094) | Root nodule microbial communities from cowpea collected in UCLA plant growth center, Los Angeles, California, USA - CNSS2 | ecosystem: Host-associated > Plants > Roots > Nodule | place: USA... | reverse complement strand
TTTAGCCAAGCTTTAGCATTTCCCGCCAATGAGAAAGGGAATAGACTTAGGCGGATGGCCTCATCTGGTACTTGATGGATCTTCACCGTGTTGCATATCTCCAAGAAAGTTGATAGATGAGTGTATGCATTTTCATGAGTTAATCCATTGAATTGATTACTCTAAACCAAGTGAGAGCTGGCTTCATCTCCATATTGGTGGCATTGACGGTCGGCCGAGCAATACTATTAAAGTTGATAGGGCTTGTGAACGCTGCATAATCTTCCAAAGTGCGTCTTTCACGACCTCTACCATCACCATGAGGATTTTCAGCCATTTCTTCCTCTGGAAATGAATCAAGATTCTGAGAAGTAGACAAAAGAGTGTCTGAAGTAGAAGAGTGATGGGCAACTTATTGTGCTTGAGCTTGTCTTCTCCTTGTGGCACTATTGTTTCTGCGGGCAGTTTTCTCTATCTCGGGATCAGCAAGGAGTGGTTCTGAAGATGTAGTCCTCCTTGTACGGATCCTACCCTGCATAAACTATAAAGCAATACCAAAAACAAGCTCGAACTACAAGTTAGCCCAAATAATGTGTATGTATAAGTAAACCAAAAACCGTAAATATGAACAAAAGAGTTTAAGTCTAAATAAGTCAAAATCACACAATAGTCTAATATTAGACACGGGTGCCTGGCAACGGCGCCAAAAACTTGTTAAGACTTTGGCAAGTGTACCAAGTCGCGCAAGCAGTAACCGGTAAGACCGGGATATCATTTCCCAAGAGAGTCGTGTATACTAAATAATTGTGTAATTAGTGACTAATTTAAACTAATGAATAAATCCATATTTTGAGTTTCATTTAAGAAAGTAAATTTGTGCATAAAAAAATAAAAGGTGAACTTTGGTGGTTAAAACGCTAGACGATGGAAAAGACAAGAATTGATATGGAATGATATTGTTGGGGGTTAGATTTCACCGACCTCACTCAGATGCATATAAAAGAAAGCACACCCTTTCTATTAATATACTAATGTCAACCCACAAGTCTACTCAAACTCTAATCCCTTAATAGAATGAGCCTAGGTTTCCCTATTAAGAGTCAATCCCTTGAACTCTTAACAACAAACCCGCTTTATGAACTAGGGTTTAAGACAACCAATGGGTCAAGCTCCATTCCTAGACACAAGCTCCATTACGCATCTTGTTTCATTTCTAGGTTTCAAAAGATATTTTCCAATACCCAATGAACCAAGTATCATGCAATGGGTGATCAAACCAAGCAAGCATTAAGCAAGGAAACAAGAATGCTAGCATTTAATGGAATAGGCATATAATATATTCAAAGCATTTGCAAAATACAAGAGAGTTTAGTGGTTGCATCTACCCCCAACAAAATGGGTTTAGCTCTCCATTGTCATGGAGAGCCTAAACTTACAAAATGGAAGATGGAAGAAGATGAAGATACAAGGAAGAGGAAGAGATAGTTCCCACAAGCCCTAGCACATCTCCAAGCTCCCCAAAGAGTGAAAAATCGCGTCCCAAACTACCAAAGATGGTTTCCCCTCGAGAATCCATAAGAAATAGGTTAAATTTTGCCACATCAGCACAGGTGCCGCTCAGCGTCGTCCCCGCACCGTTCAGCGTCCAAAAAATGCGAGAAGAATGGCGCTCAACGCTGGCTTCTGGCGCTCAGCGCCCAAAAATGCAAGAAGAATGGCGCTCAGCCTTGAATTCTGGCGCTGAGCGCTGGAAAATGCGAGAGGAATGAGGCTCAGCCTTGAATTCTGCTATATTCATATCTTCAATTTTGGCTTTTTTCTTCTTTCTTCTCTGGTTGACAACTTCTTTGACTTGAGATAAAAGCTTCCTATCATTAAATTGGACACAAAAATGGGGATTCGTGGTATAATTAGATCTATGTAACCCATATTGTATTTATTCACAAAAGCAAAGTAAAAGTGAGCATGGTCAAAAACTACATTATCAGCGTGTCAACGTAAAACATCGTCACACCACTGACCTCAAAGGATGGATGAACGAAGGAGAAGCCCAAGCTAACTTCGTCTTCTCGTTCCACTATCACAAGATCACAAACCACAAGTTCATTGAGCTTGAATTCTTTTGGACCAACGGGTTTGTCTTCCAAAATATGCTCCCCTTCCAAGATTTGGAAACATTCATCCAAATGAAGGGCATGGTGTATTCTGACCTAGTCAAGGTCTTTAGTAAAATCTATGCTCTGACAATGGCGTTCTCACCTCACGGGTCAAAGGAGAAGACATCCTATTGAATGAGGAAGTCTGGACATTTATTGCTGGGTTCTGGCTAGGCGGCGTCCCTACACATTAGGGTCTCCAAGGGCTCAATTGCCTTGAAATTTACCAATCATGTTTGTGGGACCCTAATGCTAGACGAGATTACAATATATTCAAGGCTGGCGGAATGAAAAATGATGAATGGGTGCTCGCCTTCATCGTTGCTTGGATTCTGGTTCTACACAATGGCAACCATGCCCAACTTACCATTGAGGATGTCGTTTTCATCGATGCTCTCAAAGCCAACCTCCTCACCAACTGGGTCAAAGTTGTTGTAGATACCATTCTGAAGTCTACTAAGCTACCCAATTATCCCCTACCTTACGTCGTATTCCTGTCCAAGGTGTTCGAGCACTACAATGTTGACCTCTTTAGGGAAACATCCTATGACCACACCAATCAGATTGGTGCAAATGCCCTCCACCACATGGGCACGATTCTCTGGGCCAACACTTGGGTTTTCAAGGATGAACCAGTTGAAGAGCAAGCAACAAATGCAAATCCTCAACTCGCTACTATGTCTCGAAATGATTACGAGAGTGCTATGCTCAAGATGGTCGCCACTCTACTTGACCACCATCAGACCTAGATGGTGAAAATGGACTCCTTTGAACAACAAATTTCCTCTACTCAAGAACAGCTCGCCCTGCTTAACACTAGCCGTGGAATTAGCAAGAGGACGTTGATGATGCTTCTGAAAAGGATACATAGAGTGAGAGTTTAGAGGAAGACTCTAGCTCTGACGAGGATTAGTTATGTCCCATTTACACACACCCTGTTATCACAAATCCCTTAGCTGACATATTTTTTGTGCATGTTAGTATTTGTTTTGATAACCTCCCCAAATAGGTTGTGTTCTTTTTGGCGTTACATGGTTTAGTGCAGAACCATTTAACTTTAACTCTGATGTATAAATAGTTTGCACCCTGCTACTATATTACTTGATTTCTCATATGACTTCTGCCTGTATGCACTCTGATGTTTCCCTAGCTTCCCATTTGTAATGCTAATTACATTTCCTTGTATATGTGGATGATTTTGTGATGTTCCCTCTGCTCTTTTTGCTAATGTCCAAAGGGCGAGCAATGTCTTGTCTTTTTTTTGTGTTAGGATCAAATTGGCCATCATAAAAAAAGGAGGAGATTATTGAAAGGGGGAGATTATTGAAAGGGGGAGATTATTGAAATGGGGAGCATGCTTAATCCAACAAAGCTGATTTTGATGATGTCCAAAGTCATACAAACACCTTGTATCACTACTTTAGGCTTAATTCTGAACTTATCATTTGTATAGGTGATGTATATCTAGGATCACATGTAAGCCAAGCTTAAACTGTATAAATTAGTTGTTAGACTTTTAAATATGTCAAATATAAAACTCGTTAATGGATTAGATATTTAACTAATGGATTATCAGAAGGCACTGCACCGATGCAATGAAAATTCACCCACGATAATCAATTAGGTAAATTTCCTAATCCATTAATCTCATTAGCAAAACTATGATTTAAAAACAAATCTGAAATCAGTTTCAAAATTATGCATCACTAAATCAAGAAGAGATTTTTCTAAGAGATTGAGATATGCAAAGTTCTTGCGGTCTTGGGAGATCATTCTATTGGGCATTCAAAAAGATTGACGATGGATTCAATGTTAGATGGTCAAGCCTGGCATTAGGATTGAGTGTCACATCTGCAGATTCATATAGGTGTATTCGTTCCTTATTTTTCTTTTAGATTGTATTTCTATTCACTGTTGATTCACTCTGTGAGTGAAGGTCTAGGTGCAATTGTGTGGAGGAATTGCATCTAGGGGGAGTTCTTGATTTGTAGATCAAGCTCCTTAGTCTTTAGGGTCTTGAATTATATAGGTATTGCCTTAATTCTTGTAACTCTACTGATTTAGTGAATCGAACCAGTATAAAAATTGTTGTGTTTTCTTGTTTCTTTCATCTTCTAGCCATTCCTAATTGATTAAATTAGTCTATTAACACAAAATTGAAAAATGGATTATTAAGCTTATAAATATTAAAAACAATTTTCAAGATTTCCTTATAAATAGTAAAAAATCAAGTAACCAAATCAAATATTCGTATAACATTTATACAAAAATAAATTTAGTCTCAATTTGGAGAGTAACAACATTTCTCCATTTAAAAAACAACTAAAATAAATAAATATAAGGAATAAATGAAATATAAGACAATGACATTTGGTGCTAACACTTGACATTAATATTGACACATGACATTATTATTGTCACGTTACACTGATAGTGCCACATGCATAACACTAACCTAACACGTGGACAAAAAATTAAAAAGAAAATGAAAAAAAATAGGATTAAATATTTTTTTAGTTCCTAAACTATAATGCAAAATTGGAATGCGTCGTTGTTTGAAACTATGATTCTTTTTGGTCTCCTAATTTTAGAAATAAATGGATTTAGTCCCTAATGGCATTAAATTTTTTCTAACGTGACAAACAACCTTATGGTAAACTGTATGACCTGTTTACATCCGTTAACATGTGTTGTCCACGTGACAAAAATTAATTTTATGAATTAAATTAATTTTTTTTCAACTACTCCACACAACAACTACCATTTTCATCTTCTTCACACAATAGAATCACCTATACACAGCCATCACCACACTTCTTCACCATCTGTTGTGACCTCCATAGTTAACCACATAACCATCTCAATTTTTTCCATCTTCATCCTTTAAACCAATGCTTAAAAAAAGTAAAAAAAGGAAGACAGTGGAGAGGAGGGGCTCACCTCCGCCATCATCTTCCCCCACTCCTTCTTCGTACCACTTCCATTCATCATTCTTCTCCACCTACACTTTCCTTCCATCTTTCCTGAATTCCTTCACCATACTGACATAACATTCAACAAAAAGCAGAATCAACTCAAACCATCACGACCACCTTTTTCCTAAGAGAGAGCACGAGACACACAAAATCACCTTCACGATTCTCCATAATCATTACTTTTCACCATTTCTAAACTAGTTTCTCCTTCATCCAGGCCATCCACTACAAAAATCTAATTTTCATCTTCAACCTCCATTCTCTAAAGAATCGCCAGCACCTCCACACAACATTCATATCTTCATGCACTCAACACCTACCTATCATAACCCACACGAGAAGTAGTAATTATAAGAAAATTGAAAAAAAAGAAAAAAAAAACTCATTAGATAAGAGGGAATATAACACTCTTAGAAGTAATCACAATCAAGGGGGCAACACATGAAAACTCCAACGATATAATATATAGAATACAAAGCAAAATACAACCTCGTTGGAGGATAGGAGAACCATTGATGTCGATGAGGTTTCTTTACACAATACGTCATGTCAACGATAAACTTTGTCGATCAAAAGGGATACAATCCCAAAGGTTAGGGTCAGGTCTGATGCCTCATCAGTTGGGTGTTTTGGAGAGAACGAATCACATTTGAGAAGATGAAGAGTGTGCGAAGGTCGTGTGATGTTGACGATAACTCTACTCTGAATGCAATAGTTGTCGTATCCGATTTTAGGATTTATAATAAGGAAGAACACACCGTGGAAGAAAGATAACGAAAAAGGGGAAGGTTGCGTTGATGTTGGCAGAGCCATCTACGGTAGTCAGGGTCGCCAGCGGTAGCTTAGGCGGCCTGGGTCACTAGTGTCTCGTATGTTGGATCGCATAGATAAGGGAAGAAGACGAAAGATTCAAACGAGAAAGGACATGCTACGTAAGAGCAACCAATGCATTTTCAATTAATTTCATTGACCAAATTAATTTTTGCCTCGTGGACATCACATGTCAACAAATTGAGCGCTCAAGTGAAATGTTGTTTGCCACGTCAAACAAAATTTAACGTTATTAACTGAGGGACTAAATCCATTGTTTTCTAAAGTTAGGGGACCACACAAAATCAAAGTTTCGAGTATGGATGTCAACGGGGAAGGTATGATATAAGTAGTAGCTCCTTCGTGTTGGCACAAGCAACATGAAACAAAGATTTGATAAAGTCAAGTGCATGGAGATTATATGTGGTTGATGAAGATCTGCTTGAAGATTATGTTGCAATTGAATTAAATTTGGAAATAATGTGTTAAATGTAATGATTACATGTTATATCATGTTGGTAGGCTATATGATATAGGTTATGTGTCTTGTTAGTCTAAGTGTATCCTTTTTAATATGTTAAAATGGGTTTTAACAGGTTAATAGACTTTTTGTATATAGTTTCTAGTATGAATGTATTCAATTGGGTTAATTATTTTTCAATCGACTGATTTCACTTAAGTCAATTGAAATCAACTGATTGTATGGAAAATTCAACCGATTTATTTCACTTGAACCAGACTATATAAGTTGTATTTTCGATAACAAAGGTACTATTATGAGTTTTTTAGCGTGAAAACATGTTATTCATTACTCGAAAACTCTCACTCTCCTTGGATTACACAACTGCAAGGTGGAAATTGAAGATCTTAGTTGATCTTGGAGGCATTTTGGCTTGGGATTAGCTTGAAGAACTCGTGTATGGTTGGTTAGGGAGAGCCATCATCAGGTTTTGTAGTTCTTGTGCCTATAGGTGTTTACCTGGTGTGATTCCAAGTCTGTGAGTGTGATTCTTGCAAGGTGTTAGGTTAGGTTTTTGTGTGAGTCAAAAATCTTGTTTGTTTCTTTGTTCAAAAGTGTAATCTTGGTGTGTGATTTGTAAAACTTTTGAATATAATGGAAACAAAGATGAGGTTGTTCTGGTAAGTTGGATGTAGCTCTATGATTAAGTGAACCAATATAAAAACAATTGTGCCATTTCCTTCCCTTCATCTCACTCACTTTAATTCACTTTAAAATCTCAAGAAAACCAAGTAAATCATTCTTTGTTGAGTTTTAATACGTTTCTATGTAATCTGATGTTGCATACTTATTAGGAATATTGATTGGAACAAGTCTTGTGTGTAAAAGTTTGTTGTTTGGGTTAAATCTATGAATTCTGCATTCTTCATAATTTCCCATGAGTTTAGCCGATTGATTTAAAACTTTAATCAACTGACTCATAGGCTCAAGAACAAATTAGTTTGCTATTTTATTTTTTGACCGATTGAAAGTGTACTGTTCTGCAGCTTTTTGCATTCAAATTTTATGGTATATTTGATTCAATCAAAAGGGATTTTGACCTTTGAAAAAAGTTTTAAATAGCCAATTCAACCCCTCCTTCTTGGCTTAAATCACTTTTTCAAACTAACAATTGGTATCTAAAGCAAGGTTCTTGAAAGTTATTGAAGTTTGATGAAAAATCTTTTGAAATAGGAAAACAAGTTATCTTTTGCAGAAGGTGCTTCTATTCATAGGCCGCCTATGTTTAATGGTATAAACTACTAGTTTTGGAAAATTAGAATGAAAATTTTCATTGAATCAATAGACCAAGGGATTTGGGATGCAATTGTGAATGGACCTTACACCTCTAAATGTGTTGTTGAAAATAAGTAGATGGACAAGCCTTGGACTAAATGGACAAAAGAAGAAAGGAGACGAGCTCAATATGATTGCAATGCAAAGAGCATCCTCACGTCATCTTTGAACATGGATGAGTTTTGTAGGGTCTCCCAATGCAAGAGTGCAAAGAAAATGTGGGACGTACTTGAAGTCACACATGAGGGGACGAATGATGTGAAGAGAGTAAGGAAGCATTCCTTGATTCACTCATATTGTCAACCACCTCATGGGTTTAGGCAAAGAATTTGACAAAGATGAGCTAAACATCAAAGTGCTAAAGTGTCTTTATAGAAGTTGGCAACCTAAGTTGATTGCCATCTCAGAATTAAAGGATTTGTCCATCATCACCACAGTTTCACTATTTGGCAAGCTAAGAGAACACGAAATTGAAATACAAAGGCTAAGTGAGCTTGAATCAAGTGAGAAAAACATGAAAATCATATGCCTTGAAGACAAGCTCCAAGAGAAATGATGAACCCGAGGAATAGGTAGTTGAATCAAGTGATAACGAGAACTTGAATCTACTAGTCAAGAGGTTTGGGAAGTATCTCAAGAGGAAAGGCAACAAAGTTAATCAAAGGAGGTACATTTCTAAACGGAATTATTTAAATAATACTTCAAATTTCTTATGTTATAATTAAGGAAAGCAAGGACATATCAAGATTGAATGTCCTAATTTTAATAAAGAGAAGGAGAAGTTTGGTTACAGGAAAAAGGAGAAAAAGGCAAAGGAAAGACGCGTCTACATAGCTTGGGAGGACAATGATGATTCAACAAGTAGTTCATCTCAAGAATGAAGTGAGGAAGCAAACCTATGTCTCATGGCTGGATATGAATCATCCTCATCAAGCCAAATGAGTTCCTTGTCATCCAAAGATAAAAATAAATATTATGAATTGTTGCATGACTTTGAAGAGTTGCATAGTGAGGCTAACAAAATTGTTGTTATGAACAATCGGTTCAAAGGATTAAATAGTTGGTTGGAAAATAGAGTTAGCCAACTGGAATTAGAAATAGTTGATTTAAAAAATAATTTCAAACATTTAGAAATGATTTATAGTAATTCAATCGATTGTTCTGAAAAATAGATGGATACAAAACCTTGTGAAAACTACATTGTTTTGAAAAATCAAGTGAAATATCTTTTGAAAACCTATGCAAAGTTCACAAGAGGAAAAGCAAACTAGAATTTTTTCGTAGCACTCAAAATTGTGTTTTTGGGAAGGTTGGACTTGGTTATAATCCTATCCTTGAAAAGAAAGCCAATAAGTTATCTAGTTTCTTTTCCAAGAATGAGCTAAATAATATGCCATTCATTTCTTGCCACATTGTATGAAGAAAGGTCATGTGCTTAAGAATTTCTATGCTATAAAATATGATGTTCCAAGAGGTTTTATGAAATGGATCCCAAAAGGATCTAGAAAGGTATAACCATGTTGGACCCAAACTATCAAAGGGTACCGTGTAATGCTATTTTGTTTTGCATGTCATAAAACATGCAAACAATACAAAAAATCGTGTAAATTGTGACAATTTTAATATGGCGGTTATTTAAAACCGCCACTTTTTACAAGATAATATGACATTTTCTAAATCGTCATGTTTTACATGTAAAATATGATGGTTTTAACCGTCACTTTATTAATGTTGGAATACTGCCACATTTTACTTGTAAAATATGATGGTTTGAATCGATAATTTTTTTAATAAATTACAGTCTCCCGCACTTTAGCTTCCCTAATTTCGAATTCCCTATAAGTTTTTATATCCTTCCCACGTTTTAATAGCCTCGTTTGCCTTTCCATAATTCGACTTCGCAGGTTCTCACCTCCCACGTTTGGTTTTCTAATATCGCAACTTCTCTTTGCCAAACCCTTTCCATTTCCCTACCCCATTCCGAGTTCAGTCTAAAAAAATTGATTTTCATCCTCTGATTTAGGGTGCATTTTTATGTTTTGATTTAGGGTTTCAACATTTGAACTCAGTCTTGCGTTGGCGGTATCTTCAAAGAGAGCTTCGTTGCAAAATCTACGATTGGAGAAGAGAGTTATTGTCTTTCGAAGGCACGATTAGAATATGTGAGTCTGCGATTAGTGTTGGCGTTCTTCCTCTCTATCAACCCACTCTCTGCGATTGGAGTCTACAAGTCTGTGGTCGGAGAAGAGAGTCGTTGCCTTCGAAGGCATGATTGGAGAAGAAAACCCTTTTTCTTTTTCTCGTTCTACAGATAGAGTGGTTGAGCTGCTTATTTGATTTATCTGGCGAACATTGCTGTCAGTTTCGTCATTTGCCACCATTATCATGACTGGAAACTCCGTTGCCACCCCCTGTATTTGGTGTTGCCGGCATTGTGCGTGTGAAACATCCATTCCATCTTTTATTGGAAAACGCGAAGGCTCACTACAAAGAACTCTTTTTCTCTTCTAATTTGTAAAAATTGATTGCTGATTGTGGGTGATTTTTCTACGCATGTTGTTCTGATGTTTATTTCTCTATTAGCATTTGTCTTATTTTCTATTGATATGTGAGTGATTGAGGTAATAAATATTGTGATTCTATTCTTGTGTGTATATGCGTGTTGGTTTTGGATCCAAAGTATTTCTTAGTCTTTCTTAGTTTCTATTACGTAACTATGGCATATATGTGACATGCTTGTATTTGCTTGTATCCTATTTGACATCTTTCTAGAAGCTGATTATTTTTTTTTAAGTTGTTTCTTTGTTCATAATTTTAAACATTGCTTGTAGACTATTTTGGTACATGGATTTTAGTTGCTTAACATATGACTGCATCATTTAGCATGCAACAGGGATTTTTAATCACCTAAATTGCTTAACACATTAACTACAAGTGTCCCTTATCATTTTATTGATGCGAAAATCTGGTTGATTCATTTGTCTTCTTATCTAAAAAAAGCTAATAATGATCAAGAAAACATTGTTGGGGCTGTAACACCTTTAGACAAATTGGGTTTAGTTTTTATCCTAAAATCTCAAAGCTAATAATAATCCTAAAAAACATTGCTGATAGGAAGAAGAACAATCCTTCTTCATTTATGATTGAATATTTTGGTACTTTGGTGTAATTATGTTATGTTGATAATAAAATAATTTAGTCTATTAATTTCTTTTTTTAAAGTTATAATTTTTTATATATTTTAAACTATCATAAAAAATAAATTTTATTAAATTATGAAAGTATAAATGCAGGTGAAAAATAATAAATAATTAAATAATTAAGTATTAAAATTATGACACTTGATAATGACGTAATTTATCTAAAAATTAATTATAGTAGTGACAATTAAAAATATCATAATATAATGATAATAATGTTAGTTTTAAGTGTCATTTTTTCATTGAATTTGTTTACTATTGAAAATATTACGTCAGTTTTAATTGATGTTATTTACCTCTTTAAATCGTCATTGTATACATAGTATAAAATGACGGTTGTTGCGGCAGTTCATCTTAAACCGTCATATTATACTTTGTGACGGCAAGAATTACGACATTTTTGGAAAACGTCGCTCAAGTAAATAACGGCGGTTAAAAATGACGTAAAATACAAAAATAACTGTTGCTACTTACACGTTTTTTTGTAGTGAAAGAAAGACCTATGGTACCTAGATAGTGGTTGCTCGAGGCATATGATAGGTGACAAGTCCAAGTTTGCAAAGTTGGAGCTAAAGGATGAAGGCTTTGTGACTTATTGTGACAACAACAAAGGAAGGATACTTGGAAGTGGAGTTATAAGCAATGGAGCCTCATTTAACATTCATAATGTGCTTCTAGTTGAAGGGTTAAAGCACAATTTGATAAGTATAAGCCAACTTTGTGACAAGAGTTATAAAGTAGTGTTTGAACCTAATCATTGCCTTATCTATGACGCAAGTGGTAGCATTGTGTTGTTAGGAAAAAAAGTCAACAATATATACTTGTTTAATCTGCATCATGCATCATTTAGCATTCACTATTTGCTTACAAAAGAGGATGATACTTGGTTATGGAATAGGAGACTTTGTCACATACATATGCATCATTTGAATCGACTAAATAGAAAACAGTTGGTTGAAGGTTTATCAAAACTTAAGTTTGAGAATGATAGAATATGTAAAGCATGCCAAAAGGGAATAAACACCGAGGTTTCTTTTAAACCCAAAAAACTTTATTTCAACTTAAAGGCCCTTGGAATTGCTTCACATGGATCTATTTGGTCCTTCTAGAACCATGAGTCTTGGTGAAAACTTCTATGCATTGGTTATTGTTGATGATTTCTCTACATTTACAAGGAAACTATTTCTAGTTGCTAAGAATGACACCTTTCATGCTTTTAAGAAACTTGCCAAGGTTTTACAAATTGAAAAAGGTTCTAAAATAGTCTCTCTAAGGAGTGATCATGGTGGAGAGTTTCAAAATGAAATTTTGAACACTTTTGTGAAAAATAAGGTATTAAGAATGTAGTGGTTGAGAGAAAGAACAAATCACTTGAGAAACTAGCCAAAACTATGTTAAATGAAACCTCATTGCCTAAGTACTTTTGGGTTGATGTAGTCAATACAGCTTCTTATGTTTTAAATCGTGTGTTGATAAGACCAATTTTAAAGAAAACACCTTATGAGCTTTTCAAAGGTAGAAGGCCTGCTCTAAATCACCTAAAAGTATTTGGTTACAAATGTTTTATCTTAAATAATGGCACATAGCAACATGGAAAATTTGATTCAAAAGCGAATGAAGGCATCTTTCTTGGTTATGCTATTAATAGCCATGCATATAGGGTTTATAAAAAAAAGCTAATGATTGTTGAAGAGTCTGTGCATGTTGTATTTGATGAAACTAACCCAGTGCTGCAAGATCAAAGGCATAAGATTACAGATAAAGAAGATATGCTGCAAGAAAAGCAATCTGCTGTAGAAAAAAATATGTTGTAGAAAAATAATCTGTTGTTGGAAATCAGTCAGTTGAAAAGGAAATTTAGTCAATTGAAAAAGCTATAGACAACAATTTACCTAAGGAGTGGATTGAACCCAAGGGATTATCAAAGGACAACATGAGCAGACAAAGAGTATCCACTAGACGCAAGCTTATATTCTTTGTACATGGTTCATTTGTGTGTCAAATTGAACCTAAGAATGTGAATGATGCATTAGGTGATAGTAATTGGGTTGTTGTTATGCAAGATGAGCTTAATCAATTCACAAGAAATGATGTGTGGTCTCTAGTTCCTAGAACAAATGAAATGAATGTGATTGGTACTAAATGGGTGTTTAGGAATAAAATGGATGAAAATTGTAACATAGTTAGGAATAAAGCTAGGCTAGTTGTTAAAGGTTATAATCAAGAGGAAGGCATTGATTTTGATGAAATATATGCACCTATAGCTTGGCTAGAAGCCGTGAGATTATTATTGGCATATGCTTGCATGTTTAATTTTAAAATTTCTCAAATGGAAGTGAAAAGTGCATTCTTGAATGGTTTCTTAAATAGGTCATGCATTACATGTTATTGTTGCATTTGTGTATTTGTTTGTTTGTATTGGTTGTTTTTCAATTTCAATCGATTGATCATATCTATCTCAACTTCATATTGTATGTTTCTTCTCTATTTACTTTCTGCAGTGTTTGTATTCAATATTTGTTACCCTGATAGTCTCCTATTTTACTGCTTTAATGAAACTTTTATTGTTTCAAAAGTTATATGTGCATTATCTTTAATTTGACGAATCCAAATGGGGAGAAAAATGAGTAAAGTTGAGTTAAAAATGAGTAAATAGGGTAAAAATAGAAAACCTAGGATTAAACTTGCTGATACTGCAATCTGGATCTGAAATATGGATTTAAATCACATTCCTAGATATAAAGGGAGCATATGCATATGTTATATGTATGCATGGTTGTGTGTTTTTGCTTGGATGTGTATTTATGTATTGGTATCTTGTATGTAAAAGCTTTTTCAAGTTTCTCAATGGATCTTAGATCATCAATTCAACTCGAGGATGTTGGCTTCATCAAATTAGGGGGAGATTGTAGGCACAAGTAAACTTGAAGTAAAGATTTGATAAAGCCAAGTGCATGAAGATTATATGTGGTTGATGAATATCTACTTGAAGATTATGTTTCAATTGAATTAAATTTGGAAATAATGTGTTAAATGTAATGATTACATGTTATATCATGTTGGTAGGCTATATGACATAGGTTAAATGTCTTATTAGTCTTATTGTGTCCTTTTTAATCTATTAAAATGGGTTTTAACAAGTTAACAATCTTGCCATATATAGTTTTTGGTACAAATGTATTCAATCAGTTGAATTGTTTTTCAATCAATTGATTTCTCTTAAGTCAAGTGAAATCAATTGATTATACGGAAAATTCAACCGATTGATTTCACTTAAACCAAACTATATAAGTTATGTTTTTGAAAGCAGAGGTACGATTCAGAGTTTTTGAGCATAAAAAGCTATTATTCATCACTCGAAAACTCTCTCCTTCTACATTACACAACTGCAAGGTGAAGATTGAAGATCATGATTGATCTTTCAGGCATTTTGGCTTGGGATTAGCTTGAAGAACTCTTGTATGGTCGGCTAGGGAGAGCCACCATTAGGTTTTGTAGTTCTTGTGCCTATGGTTGTTTACCTGGTGTGATTCCAGGTCTGTGAGTGTGATTCTTATAGGGTGTTAGGCTAGATTCTTATGAGTAAAAAATCTTGTGTGTTTCTTTATTCAAAAGTGTAATCTTGGTGTGTGATTTGTAAAGCTTTTGAATATAGTGGAAACCAAGCTGAGGTTGTCCTGGTAAACTTGATGTAGCTCTATGGTTGAGTGAACCAGTATAAAAATAATTGTGTTATTCTCTTCCCTTCATCTCACTCACTTTAATTCACTTTAAAAACTCCATAAAACCAAGTAAATCATTCTTTATTGAGTTTTAATACATTTATGTGTAATTTGATGTTGCATACATGTTAGGAATGTTGATTGGAACAAGTCTTGTGTGTAAAAGTTTGTTGTTTGAGTTAAATTTGTGAATTCTGCATTCTTCATAATTTCCCAAGATTGTAGCTGACTAATTTGAAGTAAAAATCAACTAATTCATAGGCTCAATAACAAATTAGTTTGTTGTTTTATTTTTTGACCGATTGAAAGTGTATTGTTTTGTAGCTTTTGCATTTGAATTTTGTGGTATATTTGATTCAATCAAAAGGGGTTTTAACCTTTCGAAAAAGTTTTAAATAGCCAATTCAACCCCCCCTCATTCTTGGCCTAAATCACCATTTAAAACTAACACCCTGTACCCTACCTGCTGCATAAATATTTGCCCCGTATCTATACCCATATTCGTGCGGGTACCCGCATATTTTTTTAATATCCACTTATATCCACGAGTACCCGTGGGTATTTACAAAAGAAAATTTTAATACTTATCAATATATTTTAACAATAAATTTAAATAAAAATACAATGCATAACATTTATAAATTTCAAACAAAGTGTAAAGAACCCATTTAAATAATGTTGAATGACACTTTACAAAGAAATGAAGATTATTTAAAACTAATTGATAAAAAATAACTTATTCAAGATCAATGTGTTAATGTTTTAGTCATGTTTTTTTAATTTTTTTATTTAAATTAGAGTATAGCAGGTATGGGTATCCACTATACTCTAATTAGAGTAAAATATTGGTACAAATAATATGATACATGTACCCCCCGTTAACACGCGGGTAGAAAAAAAATACTCGTATCCGTTACTTGCGGGTATCCATTTACAATATCGATTTTCTACCCATTGCGAGTTTTATCCACAGATACCCGCATGTACGAATTTTTTTGACATTCCTAGTTTCGAGTGGGGACCAATTCCAATTTTGCTTTGTAATTGAGGAACCAAACACATATTTAATCCAAAAAGTTAAAGTAAAAACCAAAATAAACTACAAATTGACACATTGCATGTCTTTAACGTTGTTGCATATCATCAACACTTAAGTAATCATATCAGCATTTAACTGCTATAATATAGTTGCTTGGTTTCACATGTTTCAAAATTCTTACACCATCATCAAGACTTAATGTTTGAGTGCTATTATAGAGAAGCGAGAGAGTTATCACAATTTGTCTCTTGTTTAAGCTACAAGCTATCACCTAAGCTACAAGCTAGCACCTATGCTTACAACTTATTATTTGAACATCCATGTTGTCTCTTAAGCAACAATGAGTGAAACTCGTAATTATCATACACTACTTAGACATTGCTTGAGTGGTATGCTATTGTTTAACGATATTAGTCTAAAGAACAAAATTCATCAATAATAGAGCATACAATTATGAATTTAACATTAATTCCATGATGAGTCTCATTCCAAGATATCATTATATGGGTAACAATCTCCATATTAACCATTAATACTTTATACACTTTAAGATAATTGGGTTAAAAGGACTAAATCCATTTATTTTTAAAGTTTGAGAATTAAAATGTATCAAAGTTTCGAACAGAGACAAAACCCAAGTTTGCATCAAAATTCAGGGATTAAAAACATACTTAACCCTATAAAGATAAACATGTTACTTATCAAATCACAATTTTGATCCACAAGGTTTGATTCTTAACCCATTTAATGAAATATTCTTACATCACAATAATATCCTACAAAATTTTATAACTTGAAAAGAATTGTGATTTAAAAAGATATAATTATAGTAAAATAAAGAATGAAAGTCTATAATGTAATTACATATTTTCAATTCTTTACCCATTAAAATTTATTTTTAAAAGTTAGAGTGCTATACTTTTGTATCATCAATGTAAAATATATTAAGAAACCATTTAGTATGCATGACATGGTGAAATACAAATAGTAAAAACAAGTTATAATTACTGATTTGGTATTCTAATTTTTTGGTTTAGTTCAATTTGGTACCCATATTTTTGGTTGGTTCAATTTAGTACCCCAATTATATAAAAGGATTCAATTTGGTCATCTCTGTTAAGTTAGAGTTAACACCATGTCCGTATAGGACACATGTCAAACCGTGAAATTGAAAAGGACAAAATTTGATCATTTTAAAAAATAGAGGTACTAAATTGAACAAAAAATTTAAAATAGATGACTAAATTGAAAACAAGTTTTACCATTGCTATGTGTCATGAATGTAAACTGTCACGTGACACAATAGTAACATGACATGTGGCAGATTATAAATTTTTAGAAAAAAATTAAAAATTTAAAAAAATTAAAAATTTTACGACTTGACACGTGTCATGTACAAACACGGTATTAACTCTAATTTAAAGGAGATTACCAAATTGAATCCTTTTAAATAATTTGGGTACAAAATTGAACCAACAAAAAATGTGGGGACCAAATTGAACTAAATAAAAGAAATTAGAGTACTAAATGAGTAATTATACCTAAAAACAACATAGATATAAAAAAAAGTTATTGGTATTTTACTTTTATTATCAACACAATTAATTATTATAAAAAAATTAAATATACATGAATATTTACAAAAATATGTAGTTTAAGAATTATATAAAATGTTAACCTTGTATGTTTGATCTATCTCTACATCTACTAACTATTAATTTAATCACTATATCCGGAGAAATAGTGATTAGTATATTAATTATTTAAGTCTTGGGAACATTCCAACACGAACACGAGTCTTCAATCAAACATTAGAAAATTAAGGAAACGGTTAGTTAGCCCAAGCTCTCACAAACCTATACATAATAGTATTTGACATGATTCTACATTAAGAGGGCGGTTACATCCTATTAGACATTTGACTTCATATTTAATTGTATAACAATTTAATACATATAATAATCCACCCATACTTATTAGTAAAGAAATCTTTTACAATTTTATTTCCTTCTAGCTTAATTCTAAATTTTATAAATAATTTATATCTTTTATATATATATATATATATATATATATATATATATATATATATATATATATATATATATATATATAATTTTAATTTCATTGTTAATCACACTCAATAATATCACATTCTTTAGAAGTCAAGATCTAAGGCGACTTAAATACACCTTTCTCCTTCTATCCATTGAGACACCTTTTAAGGATAAAATCATGACGGAGCCCACACTTCAAAGAGGACAACACCTTTTTAATAACAAGCGATTCAATAAATCTAAAATAAATTATTAAGAAAACTAATAATTAATTTATAAAATAATGAATTTAAACTTATTTATAAAATAAAAATATATTTTATTTTTATATTTTAATTTAAGGAATGTTGTAAAAATATTTATATACATGTTTTATGTTTTATGTTTTATAAATGAAAATAACATTCAATTCTTTTGAAAGAGTTTTAAGACATATAAGTATATTTATTTGCATAGTACATTTACAAAAGGTTAACACACATGAGTAAGGTAAGATACTAAAAACAAACTAACAAGATTTCCTTATTAACATCTCCCTAACTAAGATTCTACTTTAAAATTATCCACTGTGATCATCTAAGATAGTTTTTTTTTTTATTTATTTGAAACTCTGCCGCTATTTGAAAGCTTAAGCAAGAAAACTCTCAACACTAGTGTGAAGATCTAAAAAAGGATTCTTAAGTGTTAGAGGGTTTAGTAGAATGACACCTAATATTTTATCAATAAAAAGCTAAGTTATCAATACATTTTTCTAATGTTGAGTTCAATTTACAAAATCATAGTATCTCTCTAACAACCATTTTTCTTAATTTTCCTTTATCTTCTCTCTAAAAATCTAACCCATCTTTCATTTATTTTTCAATCAAAGACCACTCCACCTTTGAGCTCACAACAGAGAATACTATAACTCTATCCAATTAAAATCGCAAATAGAGTATGTTCGTTTTCTACTCCTTTCGAGAGTGAAATATGTCTTCCTCTATTGCATGTGAGTATAATGAGTTGCATGTGGCTCAATTATACTCAAATGGATTCTCTACATGTTTGTGATCCTAGTGATATGTTCATACCCTTAATCTGATCCTCTTTTGTTGTAGATACAGTTGTCTATATGAGTGGGTTGTTAACTTTGAGAGTGCTAAGAGTCTGAATCAAGATAAGGGTAATTAGTATGAGTTAGGAATTTCATGCAAATTAGGTTGTTAGAGTTGGAATGAATGAATGATTGATTGAGATCTGTTTGAATTGATTGAGTATACTTGAGAATAAAGGATAGAACTTGATTATGGATTGATTGAACTAAGTTGATGAAAGTGAGTATTGGATTTTTATACTATGATACTAAAATTATTTTGTCTAATAATGTGATTTAAGCTATAAACTGGTAAATGAATGAAAGCTAGGATGAAGATTATCTAGACAATCCAATTGAGTAGCTTAGTATAAAAACATCTTGGGTATTCTAATACAATATCGGGTGCCATACCAGTACCATTGAGTATTGGGTTTAAAATCCAAAGTTAGAGAGCTCGAATGAAGGCAACATTGGGCACCATCCAATTTTGTCGGACATTGTCTTGATAGTGAGTTCTAGTGATCTTAGGCATTGGACGCCAAGTTAAGACCATTGGGCACTTGGGAGTTACTATCGAACACTACTTAAGATTTCAAACTCAATGGCTCTAGGTGTTGCTGGCTCTGGTGTTGGGAAGTAGTCGTTAGGCGTTGCACTATTTTTCTTGTGTATTTCTATTGTATGGCTTTTAATTGAACTTTAAATTGAATATGGATAAATTATAGATGAAAGGGGAGATGTATGAAACATGTGAATGGTGTATATACTTTGTTTTAATTAAAAGTTCTTCTTGGTTTAACATGTATGATTTGGGATGTGAATGAAGTAGTTCCTAAGGTGGAAATTCTACTGTTGATTGTTGTGTAAGGTGTATTGATGTAAGCGTTCAAAGTGAGACTATCTAGAATCTACTAACAATTGGACTCACATAGAGGAAAGAGGTCCTTATTGGAGATTTAGTATTTATGGACATATGAATGATTTACCCTACTATACTTTGTGGTATAGAAAGTTGCCATGGGATGACGAAGACTCTTGAAAGGTGAGAATGAATTAACAAGTGCATGGTCTTAGATTATAATCAATACATTGAGTCTTCTAGAGGTAGTGTCTAATGTATGATGAGTATGAAGGATTGTGAAAGAGCCATGAGAGCCTTTATGATTTTTTGAGCTATTACTAGTGTTATGAATCAGTGCGTGAATACAATACTATGAATAATATTTATTATGTCCAAAATGTATAATTATTAGTATAACTCTAGCTTAACCTTATGTGTTTGTTGTATGGTTTTACACTTATGCTATGATTGTGTAACTCATTAAGTAGAGGGGGATACATGAGCTTTAGGGAGCAACACTGATACTACCAAGGGACTTTGGATGACCAACATAATTATAAGCATACATACTAGAAAAATGTTTTCTACGAGTCTTAAAATTTCTTTGATATTTTGAAAAACAAATTTGTTTTGTATAAAGATTATACTTAATATATTTATAAGTCATGCAAAGGACCTTATTAATACTTTTAGTGTATGCAAATTGGGTTATTACAACTAGAATCTGAGATGAGAAATTTAGTTCAGATCATCCTTAATTCTCTAACTAAAAAATGTTATAAATAATAATGATAGTATCTATCACATAATCTTTTCCTCGAGATTTTCACTAGCTTTTGCGCACACATATTTAGTCATTGCCTCCCCTAAATGCCATTTGACCAGGTCGTGCAATTTCATTGCAGCTTTCGAGTGGTTTCGCATGACGTGCTAGTTTGATCCTTGGTCGCTTTGATCATTAGAGGTTTGTTACCTCCTCTACAAGCCAAGGGAAATGGTTCGCTTGGTAGCATGCAGAACAAGCCACCCAATCTCTATAAATATACCTTTTGCTTCCTTCAAAAGATAACAAAAAAACTTGGGCTTTCAATCTCTCTCGCTTTCTGTCTTTATTTTTTTATCCTGAGTTTATTTATTCACTATTAAAGGTTCCTTGCTAGTTTTTAAGATCCTCGAAAAATTCCGAGAAGTTCCTATTCTATCCTAGGGGACTTACGCAACATACTGCAAATAAGTCCTTAAGGGCAGTGAATATACATGCGTAAGAAGTCCATCTGGTTCGTGTTTTCATCAATAATTTACAACAATCTTAAGGACTTACAAGCTAACGATATGGACACCAACACCAACTCTACACTAGATATGTCAAACAATGTTTCCGGAACACAAACAATTGTTGTGGAACCTTTCTTGGATATTTCAAAAGTCGAACATACCACTAAGGAATTTATCCCTACAAGGGCTAGGGCCTTATCTATTAAATATCCAAAAAGGTACGTGGAAAACCCTGGCCACAAGTGTAAAGTTAATCTTTAAAAAATTTTATCCCAATGCTTCTAACCCCATTTTTAAGGAAAATAGAGTTAGGAACAACAATCTTCCTTTGGCAAATGTAGTCGAAGGAGAAGATATAATTATTGCAGTCATTTCCGAAATAAATCTCATGACCAATGTGAGTAAATTTGTGGTAGACACTAGTGTTACCAAGCACATATTTGCAAATAGAAACGTTTTTACCTCGTACACTAGTGTGGGGTATGGAGAAGAACATGTGTATCTTAGTGATTCCAAGACAACTCCTGTCATAGGAAAAAGGTTAGTACGACATCTGAACAACCTATAGATAATAATAATGATGCCATGTGCGAGGATTTGAGAAGAAGTAAAAGACAAGGGAAAGAAACTTCTTTTGGAGATAACTTTTATACTTATCTCATTAATAATGATCCAACAATCTTTGTAGAAGCCACTAGTGATCCTGATGCAAAATAGTGGGATAAGATCATTAAGACTAAAATTGAATCCTTTTAGAAAAATAATACTTAGACCTTAGTATACTTGCCTAAAGGAGCAAAACCCATTAGTGGTAAGTGGATCTTTAAGGAAAAGTATCACCTTGATGGATCCATAGAGAAGTATAAGGCAAGGTTAGTAGCCAAAGGCTTTACCGAAAAATCAAACATAAATGACTTTGATACTTTCACCTATGGGACTAGGATTTCCTCCATTTGAGTTTTATTGGTTGTAGCAACTATTCATAAGCTAGTGATAGACCAGATGGATGTTAAAATTGCTTTTCTGAATGGTGATTTAGAGGAGGAAATTTATATGACTCAACTTGAAGGGCATGTTATACCTAGTCAAGAGAATAAAGTGAGAAAACTTTTAAAATCTTTGTACAGGTTCAAAAAAGCACCAAAACAATGGCATGGAGAACTTGATAAAGTGTTGCTTTATGATGGTTTTCACCCAATGGCTTTGATAAATTTGTGTACTCTAAATATGAAAATGGTGAATGTGTCATTATAGGCTTATATGTGGATGACATGTTAATCTTTGGTACATACAATGAGATTGTCTCTAGAGGTAAATTGTTTCTAGGTTCTAATTTTGAAATGAAAGATATGGATGAAGCCAATGTGATTTATGTGTTAGAATCATAAGGAAGGGATATAGTACATTACTATCCCAAGAACAAATACATTGAGAAACTTCTTAGGAAGTTTGGGCATTATGACTTCAAACCAATGAGTGCCCCTTATGATGTTAACTCTAAATTAATGAAAAAGAGGAGAATCTATTTCTCAACTTCAGTTTGCCCAGCTAATTAGGAGCTTATTACATTTTTTGAGCTTTTTTAAACTAGACATTACTTATGTAGTAAGTAGACTCAGTAGGTACACTAAATGTCTTAATCAGGAACATTGTGATGCACTTGCGAGACTTATGAGTTACTTAAGAGGTTCAATGGTTATGCCATTGAATATAATGGATTCTCAATGTACTAGAAAGGTATAATGATGCTAACTGAACCTCTAATTCATGAGATAAAATTCTTTAGTAGTTATGTATTCACACATGACGGTAGTGAGATTACATGGAGATCAGCCAGGCAAACAATTATTGCAAGATCAACAATGGAATTTGAGGTTGTTGCTCTCGAAATTGCTGAAAGTAAAGCTGAGTTGTTGAAAAACTTCTTAGCAAATATTGCACTATGAATGAAACCAACCCATTATGTGTCAATACATTTTGATTATCAATCAACAATAGTTATAGCTAAAAACAAGAATTACAATGCAAAGAATAGACATATACAATTGATACAAAATTTGGTGAAGCAACTGAATAGAACTATCTTCATTGATTATATGAATTTAGGACGAAATCTAGCAGATCCTATGACAAAACCCTAGGAAGAAAAATAATTTTAGAAACCTTCCAACATGTTTTCGGCACATTCTATGGACCATGGAGAGGAGTTTTTGACAGCAACATACCATCTCATGCAGTAGACCCAAAATTCCCTAAAAATCACTTGTTTTCACTCCATTTTTGCTTTTGGAAGCTTAGATAGCTCAAGCCTTGGTGAAAGGAAGGTTGGGGAAACTCCTTGTACTCATTTTTGGTATTGTAATGTGGATTTGAGCTTCAATGAATGAAAATTTCAGTATTGTTCATTTAGTCTATGGTTTCATAATGTTCATCATCATTTTCCACTAAACCACCACCTTGGCTACCACTTTTTGAGCTTGAACTCCACCCTACCTTACCAAATCTAGGTTTTGGAACCAGGCCTATGAATTGGCGCATCTAAAATACCTCTATACATCATTGTTTCAGAAGAAACAAGATGAATGGGTTGAATCCAAGACCAATGGTAGTAGCCAAGCTCATTTCACTCATATTTCTCCACTTCATTGCACTCTTGCTACAATTTTGAGTTTCTTTTCATTCCACCACTTCACACACATCACTTTTAAGTTTCTTTAACTATTTATAAGCTTAATTTTGAGTTTCCATCATCAAATCACCAAAATCCCAATTCTATACCCTTTTCACGTTCACACACACCATAGTTACTATTCCATTGAATTTATCCCTCATTTCTTAATCATTTTGAGTTTTTTAAATTCGTGCACACTCCTGGGATGATTCCCAAGCTATTCGACCCATCACACACCCAATTCCATCACCATTTCATCAATTCACATGTTCTGCCAGTGTTTTCCACATGCATTCAAAATACTGTTCCATTCAAATTTCATGTGATTTAAGATTTTTGATTTCTTCTTAAGCTTCATTCACCATCCTTGGATGTTCCCTAAGCGATTTGAATCATCAATTTCGCATTTCCTTCCATGAATTGCCGAATTTGAAGTTTTGCATCTCATTAATTCGGGTTTTTGCATAATTCAATGGTTCACGATTTTAATGATTGGTTGTTCATATCTTTTTGAGGGTTTCATTCATTGCATCCTGACGAAGCTTTTTGCACTTTTAATTGCATTTTCATTGCACAAGTTGGTCAAATCAATCGAAATCGCATTTCTGCTCAAAATTGGTAATTAGGATTCATGAAATTGGGAACTTTGCGTGTGGAGCACCAAATCTAGTGATTCTAGTTTCTAAATGCAATTGAGATCATTATAGTCGTTATGCATCATTACATTTTCAATTGTATCATCAAAAGATCTCAATTTGAGGTTACCTTTCACTTTGTTCATGAACATGTTCTTGATTTTGGGCAGATTTCGAATTTGATGAATTTGGAACAATTTAACCATTGCATTAGCTTAGTTTTGACCATTAAACATGTTTTGAGCATTTAGGATTAGCTAATTTATCATTCCCTACCATTTTGTGCTTTACATGTCATGCATTCACGCATAATTCATAGCTTTTTTTGCATTTGATGATTTTGAGTTTTCTATTTTTAAGAGTTGATTTTGAGTAAATTTCCCCACCACAATTCCAACACAAATATTGCATTTGACTGATTGATTCCAACACATGTCCACGGATTGATTCCCAAAGTTCTCCCTATACTGATTTTTTAAGGGGAAATTAGTTTGACTGAGTCTTTTAGGCGACAAAAAGGCTTTATCAGTAACCCAACCTTTGTGATTGGAGATCCCATGAATAAGGTTCATATGAGTAAAAACAAGTCACTTATTAGTCCTGATAAAACTAAATTGATTTTAAATCAATTATGTCCATTCATATGGTGTGTGTGAAAGTGTTAAAGATTGCATTATTGAGAGGTTAAACTTTGTAATTGAATTCTACGTGTCGTAAGAATTTTAGTTTAAACAATGTTTTTAATGATTTTCATATCCCTTATGGGTGGTGTATGATTTATAGTGTACACTTGATTAAATCACCTATATAAGTGTCGAGTGGAGTCTTTTGTAAGTGATTTTTGTTGACATGAGAAGCCAAGGTGGTTTGCTTCTTGAAGATTTGATGAAGATTGAATGAAGCTCTTTTGAACTATCTTGAAGCTATAAACATTGGAATGAAGTCTACACTGATGAAGGAGAGGAGATTTGATGATATCCATGGTGATCAAGGCTGAAATGTGTGCTCTCCATGTACTTACATCATTAAGAAAGTGTGCTTGTTGTTTGTAATTCATGTTGTAAACCTTAAAGCATTAATTAGATGTAGTTTGGTCTTTGTTGTGTTTTTAATCTGTTGAATGGTTTTTCAACAGGTTAAAATGTCTCTTTTAATCTGTTGAATGAATTTTTAACAGGTTAAAAGGTTGGCTGCAGTAGTCTTAAACTACAACAAATTCAATCACTTGATTTAGTTTTTAATCGACTGATTTCACTTAAGTCAAGTGAAATCAACCGATTGATTTGAAAAATCAACCTGCTGAATTTCGTAACAGTTTGACTATAAAAGCTATGATTTTCGAAAGAGAGGTCTGTTGATCATTTTAGAGCACGAATTGGTTCTGGAAACTTGTGGAAACTCTCTCCTTCGTGATCATAGGTGTTGCAGCTATTGAAGATTGATCTTGGATCAATTCTTGAAGCTTTTGGCTTGGTTTGAAGCTTGGAGAAAGTGGTTTTTGGTATGCAAGGCTGTGCTACCACTGAGGTTTGATCTTTCTCAAGCTTTGTGTGTGTGCCTGGTGGTTTTCCAGGTCTGCAAGAGGGTTCTTGCTGTGCTGGTGTGATTCTTGTGTGATTCAAGAGTCTTTTG
>Ga0214543_1004646_pt1 | contig 25871 bp, 14 predicted proteins | sample CNSS2metaG_FD_160094 | JGI IMG/M metagenome (GOLD analysis project Ga0214543, IMG submission 160094) | Root nodule microbial communities from cowpea collected in UCLA plant growth center, Los Angeles, California, USA - CNSS2 | ecosystem: Host-associated > Plants > Roots > Nodule | place: USA... | reverse complement strand
TAAAGTTTAACGTAAAATATAAATTAAAATAAACTTAATCTTGTTAAAAATATTTACTTGAAATATCAATTTTGATAGAAATATTTGTGCATATTTATATAGAAATTAAATTTGGTTTCAATTTGGAAAGGGACAAAATTGCACAATTTTTACAAAAATTGGGACTAAATTGAGACAAAAAATAAAATACAGGGACCAAATTGAGAATGAGAAAATGACAACTCCCAAATAGTGACACGTGGCACTGTCATTGCCACGTGGCACGATGTCCGCTTGACACGTGGCAAAATTTTAATTTTTAAAAAAAATTTAAAAAAAATTTAAAAAAATTCAAAAAAAATTCAAAAAACAAATAAAAAAAATTCAAAAAATCCAGAAGCTGACACGTGGCACCCCATTTAACACCGTTACTCCACCACTAACGGAAAGGACTTGATTGGGTCAAATTTCCCAAAATAGGGACCAGATTGAGATAAAAAATAATTGAGGCACCAAATTTAAATTTTGCTACAAAAATGGGGACTAAAAGTATAATTTAACCTATTATATAATATGTAATGTTTTAGCCACCAATTTAGCGACCAAAATAAATCTTATTCTGGAAAATATATTTAATATGGTAATTAGTCACCAAATATTTTTGGTCGCGAAAATATTATTTAATATGGAATGTTTTAACCACTGATTTAGCAACCAATAAAAATAATATTTTATAAAATATATTTAATATGGTATTTAGCCACCGAATATTTTTTGTTGCTAAATATTATGTAATATGTAATGTTTTAGCCACCGATTTAGTGACTAAAATAAATCTTATTCTGTAAAATATATTTAATTTGGTAATTAGCTACCGAATATTTTTTGTCGCTAAAATATTATTTAATATGTAATGTTTTAGTCACCAATTTAGTAATCGATAAAAATATTATTTTATAAAATATATTTAATATGGTATTTAGCCACCAAATATTTTTTGTGGCTAAACCATACACATATTCTTTTCATATAATTATTAACATGATAAAAGTTTTAAATTAATATTTAATATAAATTGTAAAATAATTAAATTATTTACTTTTACAATTTGTTGCTATTAATAAGTTTTTTTCCTCCCACCAACACCACTACAACCACCACCATCACCATCCCCACCACTATCACCATCACCATCACCACCACCACCACCACCACAACCTCCACCACCACTATACATCACCACCACCACCAACACCACCACCACCACCACCACATCCACCACCACTACAACCTCCACCACCACCATAACCAACATCACCACCACCACCACCACCTTCATCACTACCACCACCACCACCACCTTCATCACTACCACCACCACCACCACCACCACCATTTCCACCACCACCTCGATCACCAACACCACCGCCATCATCGATTAAGAGAAGTTGACAATTAGGTGAAAAAATTATTTTAAATCTAAATCTTATAAAAAATATATTTGGACATAATTTATTTGCGTTAACAAATTTGAGATGAATTTATAATATATATGATCACTACACCATTTTCAACTTTAAGCAACACTAAAATTTTCAATGAATATAAAAGTGTTGCCTAAACATAATATAGGCAATAATTTTACAAACATGACTTAAAAGCTTTTAATGGCAACACTTTTTAAAATGTTGATATTTAATGCCACATTTATTCAAGTGTGTTTAACAAATTTAAAAAAAAAACTATAAATAATTAGAAAAATTAATTTTTAGCTTTTGTCTTAATGTCTTAAAGAAAACAATTTAAGGGAAAATTCTTCCCTTAAAATATGTGGGCTAAACCATAAAACAATTGTGTTTAACAACTTTAAAAAAAATAAACTATAAATAAGTTAGAAAAATTAATTTTCATCTTTTGTTTTAATGTCTTGATGAAAAAAAAATTTAAGGCAAAATTCTTCCTTTGAATTGGTTGTGTCATGAAACCAAAACCTTTTCCCTCCTCATTTTCTTAGTGAAACCAAAACCCTTTTCCTTCTCGTTGCCTCCATGTTCATCTTCTCACCTCAAAACATTGTCCATCTTCTTCGTGTTCTCTATTACTGTTTGCATTCCACCTCTATCGTTCGTGTTCTCATTTTTTATGTTTCACGTTCTCACTAGTTCATTAGCAGCGATTTCCTTCACACTGGTTCGGTTCGCGTACTCGCTAGTTCATGTTTGTGTGCTCACTTGTTCACGTTCGTGATTTGTCTGGTTCACATTGTCACTACTTCATGTTCGACAGTTCAGATTCCACCGTTTGGATCAGTTTGAAAACGTCATTCACTATTCGCTTAGGTTTGGTAGGTATAGATCTTCTCACCTATTACCTTCTTTTCTAGGTTTGGTAGATACCCATTTCTTTTGTTAAATTTTCTGCAACATTTGCGGTTCTTTGTAGTCAACAAATGTTTATTTTGACAAAATTTTGATTTTCTAATTGTTTCTCGGGATTTTCTCAATGGGGTAAAATATTGTATGATTTGATGCAAGGGTAATAAGTAAGCATAAAGTATATTTTATGTTTATGAGTTATTTTTTTTGGGGATTGATAAGTTGCTTACTCCATTGCTTTGGGAGGGACGTGTTTGTTTCTTGAGAAAAGAGAGGTGTGATTTGGCAGAGGTATGATTTGGTAAGGACATGTTTATTTCTTAAGAAAAGAAAAAAAGATATGATTTACTGAATGAGATCACTGCAAGGGAATCAAGGAGAAAAATTGAAGAGTGTAGAGGATCCTTTTCCTTGATAGAGTAAAAGTTATAAAGTTTGTGTGTATGGTGTGGTAGTCAAAGGGCAAGCGATCCAAAAGTTGGCAGACATGATGAGGTTAGATTAGAATGAGAATGTGTGGGTCAACGTGCATAGTTGTTTTCATCCCACATCTCCTATTTTATTTCCCACCCTTTCTTTTTTAAACCCTTTGTCACGTGCAGAGCTGTTTTCAATGACCAAACATTGTTTTTGATTGCATTGGTTTTTGCTTGTGTGTATAATACTCATCTATTTTCAGATTTTGCATTTTAGGTAAGGTGGAGACAATAGAGTAAATAAAAAATTACAAATGTTATAATGTATAATATAACAATTATCTATACCATTGTTACGTATAATTTTAATAGTTCTAAAAAGCCTCATTTGTATAAATAACTAATAGAATCCAGGTTAAATAATTAATAGAATCTTAGACAACTTACCATTGATTATTATCTTCATTCTACATTCTTCAAATTTTATATCATAATTTCTAAATTCATTTTGCTTGATTATACTATATGGAAAAAAATTGAATGAAAATGTTAGTCTCAAATTCATGTTATAAAGATAGAATGAATGCTGCTTTGTATCATATTTGAAAGTTTAATTGATATTTAATATTAATTAATATATGTTGGATTCTCTATTTCTTTTTCCTATCACAATACAGTTTAATTAGAGAAGGTTGTTTGGGTGAGGTTTCATTAAGTTGCCTAGTGAAGACTTGGGAGAAAATAGAAGTAGCATTCAAGAGTTGTGAACCTGCAACAAAGGTGAGTTATGGAGTTATCCTTTTATCTTGTTCATGTTCAATTTTAATTTTAATTAAATGTTGATGGAACCAACTCCTTTATGTTCCTTCGTCTGTATAGCTTCTCCCATAGGCAATTATGCATATGATAGTGTTGGTAAGACACATTAGACACATTAGCACTTCATTCATTTTGTAGCCTTGGAAGATGAGACATCCCCATATATATATATATATATATATATATCATTTTTTGAACTCAAACTATCTTATTGGGGAAAATCCTGAGACAAAATTGTAGGTTTATGATTTAAACCATCAATTTCATTCCACACAAAGTACATTTAGAAAACAAGAACTAATAAGATAAAAAAAATCAAAACAAGGACAAGAACAATGGCTGGTTGCATACATGTAGAAAATTGTTCCGAGAAATGATTAACATGAAAAAAATAGAAGTTGATTTTATATTAAACACTTTTTTTATTTCTATTTAGAAAGTTCTATACTCCTGACTTGAAATTAAAAGTGTAAATATTTGCTTCAATGGCTGGTTGCATACATGTAGAAAATTGTTCCGAGAAATGATTAACATGAAAAAAATAGAAGTTGATTTTATATTAAACACTTTTTTTATTTCTATTTAGAAAGTTCTATACTCCTGACTTGAAATTAAAAGTGTAAATATTTGCTTGATATATAGTTGATATACGTTTGTATCACGTTTGTATTGTGAGACTAATAACTTCAAATATATCTAATATATTACCATTATAAAAGTGAATATTCATGATTAAAAAGTAATTTTTATTTAAAAACATAGATGCACCAATTTCTAAATTAAGAACAAAGATAATTAAGCTTGCTTAGATTTTTATGAGGTTTACATCCACTACTAGATATATTAGTTTTAATAACATTTAAAAAATGTTGCTAAAGCCTAAGAAAATGTTGTCATTTGCAAAGGTAACATTTATACACATGTTGTGTATAGTGCATGTTACCAAAAGGTTTCGGTAACATTTTTATGTATTATTAGCATCATTTTTTAAAATGTTACCAATTAGCATCTTTACTAACATTAGAAAAATGTTACAAATTTAATGTTTTTGTAACACTTTAAAAATGTTACCTATATATCTTCTAATATTTAAAAAATGTTACCTGTTAATTTTCTAACATTTAAATAAATGTTACCAATTATCTTGTTTTGTAACAATTAGAAAATTTTACAAATTATCCTTTTGTAAAATTTTAAAATTGTTACAAACTATTTTGTAACTTTTACATTCAGATTTAGCAAACTAGTTGAATGTGATAGGATTGAATTTGGTTGTTATAAAAGTTGGGGAGGAGAAAAGAAAAAGAAATGTATTGCTAAGATTGGACTGCCAGGGATATCAAAACGTTGCTAAGATTGAATTTTCTCAGTTAAAACATTATCATATCCAACAAAAGGTTTAGATTAAAGATGTTTAAACATTAATCTACTGTAGAATCATTTACACATTAAATTGTACCTAAACCTACTCCATTAACTTCATTCTTTTCATGTTTGGCTAAGAGTTTACTCATTTACACAATCTTAAAATCATTTTTATTTTAATAAATGGGTCAAACTTCTTTAGGATCAGCCAACATTCCAACAATCGCAGCACATATGGCATCCTGTTTTTCAGTCCTGGCTGCCCTAGCAGCAAGAAGGATGACAAGAATCAAAATAGTTCCACAGTAAAAAGAATAAAAATAAACAATTATGATTCATACCACTCTAGCTCCACAGTGCCTACTATTTTGGCTGCAATTAAAACCACTACACCCACTATTCAAAGATGCACTGATATTCACATTGTAACATCCTCTGGCCACTTTGCACCATAGAGTGTATGGATAATTACAAATGAGTATTAAACTATATCCCATCACAAACGAAAATAGAGGAGATATGTTATACTACTGGAAAATATGTCTCCTAAAATCAACATAAATTTCATCTCAAACAACCAACTTTCCCACAAAGCCAAAAAAAAAAGATTTAAAAGCAATATACCTGGTTCATTTTCTATCCATCATATAAGAAATTCTTCTTATTTTCTGTAAAAGAGAAACCACAGGAACAATATGCCAATAAGAAACAAGGAAATGAAACAAAAGACATCAAACAACGAAAAGATTAGCTAACCAGAATCAACGAATTTAATTTCCCTCATGGTGGAATCATGAGACATCAATGATTTAGTAAAAAACTGAGCAAATTTGGAAGAAAAATCATACTGAGCTATAACTTTTATAAGGGATTAAAAGAGGAAACAATAAAAAGTAGGACCTACCTGTCCAGGGCCTCTTCAAAGCCATTTGTGTTAACTTCAAAATAATAGTTGGTGTGTTCAGATGATGTAACAACATTGGTACTTCCTCCATGCTGCATTAGAAAGGCAAACACAACAATTAAACCAAAAAAAGTTGTTTGACAAATTTAAGAATATTTTAAAAAATAATAATACATCAATGGAATTGCTCCATCTTTAAAAGACGAAGTCAGGAGGGAACTGGTCTCTACTCATGGCATGAGCACCAGGTGGACTATCAGAAGCGCTAATCATATAACTGCAAAAATCTTCGTCATCAACCTCATAATCTCTGCTTTTCTTCTTAATGTTGTGTTCTGTTTTAATGTTGTGACCATGAAACATAAATGACAAGGACACAATTTTAATGCATATAAATAGGTAAAAATAATGAAAATATGTTTCAATTACACAATTTCAAGATTCGATTATGACTTCCTGAGATTCTATATGACCAAGTTTCCAAGGATCTCCTGAATGCTTAATGGAAATTATAGGGCTTGCTCCAGTTCCCCCACCATGTCCACAAATCTACAAATTGATCACATTATGATGTTTATGCTTCGCAAAGGGGGAAATGCATATCTGAGAAATATAAATTGTATAAGCTTAAAATACGTAATGGATTACAAGTCAAAATAGACATTTGTATAATGTCACGTGTTCAAGCATAGATCTTTCTTTAACACCTAATTACTAAATTGCAGTGAATAAAAGAAGCAAGAGTTTCACCTAATGAAGATCAAAGATTGAAAAAATGCCATGATGAGGAGGTGGAGATGTAAGAGGAACTCTCAGTTTAGAACTTCTTAACCTAGAATATACGTATACATGCTAACTATTTTTCCAGGTATTTGTCCACCTTCACTAGGTTTTGCATCTTGTGCAATCTTGATTTCTAACTAATAGCATTTGTCAAAAAAAATGTTGGGTGACACCAATTCTTCCTAAAGCAACCTTTAGGTTCTGAGATCCAAAGAAAAATCTTTGATTTAAAATATACAATAAAATTTAAGTAAGAAATATTTTATAAAGTTGGAACTAAAACATCACATAAGAAAAAAATACCTAAAATAATCTATGAACACTATAAAAGGTACTTTTACTAAAAGGAAAAGAACCATCCCAATACACAATATATTTCAAGTTATTCCAAGAATCATCACATTGTACCAGAAAACAGATTTACTTACTTGAAAAAGGGAGCAAAAAGGAAGATTGCATGGAGGAATAAATACAAAAAGATGGTGAGCAAAATTGTAATAAACAGAGTAGGAAATCTATAAGTAACATTACTAGGTGCCGATGAACCTTTTCTTCAACTCCTCGCATTCCCCATGTAGATGAAAAGGTGTTGTTGGTTCTCCTCCTCAAGCTTTTGGAGTTTAAAGTACTCGTGTCCCACCAGGAGGACGGATAACATAGGGGTATTGGCCGAGGAGGAGGCGAGTGGCGGTGATGGAGGGTAGGATTGGAGGGAGTGTGGTGAATGATTGCGTCCCTGAGTTCCTCATAGAGATTTGAGTGTGTTCGGTACCTTGTTGGTGGAAAGAGTCGTGGATTATGTGAGAAGTTGAGAGAGGGAGAACATAATTAGGCATAATTATAGTGGAAGATGTTAGAGAGAAGAACAAAGAAAAAGTAAAGTGCGAGTTAGCATTTGTGGATTTGTGAGAATAACGTTCATGGACCAGCTCTGTTATGAGGAAGAACAGGAGTGGTAAGCAAGGTCAATAAAAATCTGGGAGACAAGGTTAGAGAATCGTGAATCATTGTAAACATAGCGCAACCATTGCAAGTGAGACAAGAAAACAAAAATGGGATATTTCTTTATCCCTAGTAACATTTATCTGAAAAACTTTATAATGAAATTTATATATGATAACGTTTTAAATAAATGTAACTAAAATGTGTTACTAAACATAAAAAATTATATATTGTAACATTTTAAATAAATGTTACTAAGAAAATGTTACTAAAGATATAAAATGGTGTAGTGATCATCCACTTCATTATGTTCAAGTTTTGATTCTTTTATCATGGAAGGAAGCTCCATAATATTGCTAAAATCCTATACAACCTGCCAAGCAGTATAGGCGGTTATACTCATACTATAACTCAATTAAAATTATGCATGCATATTTAGCTATTTAACAAAATATTAGATGAAGCCTTTACTGTCTTTGAGATATTTATTTCTACATCTAATAAACATTACATTTAAAATGAAAGGGAATGGTCCAAGAACTTTATAATGTGCATGTAGATGATATTTAATTGATATTTACACGGTCACCAATACTAAATTCTCTATCAAAATTAATTGATATTTAATATTAATTAATATATATTGGATTCTCCCTTTACAATTAATTTGGAGAAGGCTGTTTGTGTGAGGTTTCATTAAGTTTCCTAGTCAAGACTTGGGGGAAAATAGAAGTATAGACAACATTCAGGAGTTGTGAACTTGCAATAGAGGTGAGTTATTGAGTTAACATTTTATTTTATTCATGTTCAATTTATATTTTAATTAAATATTGTGTTTTGAAGATTGGTTTCACTCTTTATGTGTTAATTATATGTTATTACCTAATATTTGATTACATAATAAAATATTACATGTTATTTCATTCGTGATATTGTTAGGCACTTATTTACGAAAAATTTTAAAATAAATGATTGACTTTTATGTTGTGGTAATTTTGCATTAATGGTAATCCCTGAAGGTAAAAAATGGATGTATAAAAGATTGGATGCTAATAAACATTTGACAGATGATTTTAGAGAAGGAGTGTATGAGTTCCTACAATATGTTATTGGTCAAGAAAGATTGTAGAACAAGGTGAAATGTTAAGGTGTCCTTGTGTTAAATGTAGATGTAAAGTTTTCAAGTATGTGGATCAAGTTGGTTTGGATCTTTATGAAGAGAGATTCATGCCTAATTACTATTGGTGGACAATTCATGATGAAGAATTGTCACAATTTGCCCAAGTGGATGTTCAGAGTACCAATTATCAAAATTGTGAGCAACAAGATGAATTAGATCCTTTCCATCAAATGATCATGGATCATGTTGGACCCTCAAATGCCAATTGTATACAAGAAGAGGGTGTAATTGGATCAGAGGACATGAAAGAAGACCATGATCCTGAAACTCAAAAGTTCTTTTACATGTTTGTTGCTGCACAAGCACCCTTGTGGGAAGGATGTGAGAATCACTCAGAATTGTCGGCTGCTTTGGAAGCTCTAAGCTTGAAATCTGATTACAATATGTCTGAAGGATGTTTCAATAGAATTTCCAACTTATGAGGGAGGCTATGCCAAAAGATCATCGAATGATTAATAATTTTCTTTAAAGCTAAGAAGTCAGTCGAAAAATTGGGTTTAGGTTGTAAAAAAATTAATTGTTGCCCAAAATGATGCATATTGTATTATAAGGAAAATTCTCATAAAAGTATAACTAATTGCTCTATCTGTGGAATGGATCGATATAAGACAATAACTAGGAGAGGAATTGAAAGGAAGATTGTTGTTAAAAAAATGTGGTATTTTCCTACTATCCCAAGACTAAGAAGCTATACTCTTCAATGGCCATTGCACCTCACATGAGATGGCATAGTGAGAATCAAAGGGACCCGTTTATTTTGTGTCATCCATCTGATGGGGAAGCTTGGAAACATTTTGATAGAATGCACCCAGAGTTTAGTCAAGACCCAAGAAATGTCATATTAGGTTTATGTGCAGATGAGTTTAATCCTTTTGGTCAATATGGGAAAGGTTATTTTATTGGCCGGTTATACTAACTCCATACAATCTTCCGCCTTCAATGTGCATGAAAAGAGAATTTATGTTTTTGATAGTCTTAATTCCAGGCCCTTCAAATCCAAAGCATAACATTCATGTGTTTCTACAACCACTTATAGATGAGTTATGCATCCTTTGGACTGAAGGGATATTGACTTATGATGTGTCATTAAGGCAAAATTTCACAATGAAAGCTGCTTTGATGTGGACAATTAATGATTTCCCAGCTTATGGTATGTTATCGGGTTGGATAACTTCGGGTAGACTCACTTGCCCTATATGGAAAGAACAAAGGCATTCTCTCTTAGTCATAGTCACAAGATCTCCTATTTTGATTGTCATCGTCAATTCCTTTCACTTGATCATCCATTTAGGAAGGATAAAAAGGCATTCAAGAAGAAGTTTGTTAAGATTGCCCCCTCCTCCGTGTTTGTCCAGTCTTGATATTTGGAATAGGGTTGCACAATTACCATTATGTACTAAATTACAAGAAGAGAATATTCCTGAATATGGTATAAAACATAATTGAAAGAAACAAAGTATATTCTGGAGGTTGCCATATTGGAAAACTCAATTGTTACGTCATAATATTGATGTTATGCACACATAGAGAAATGTGTTCATAAATGTGTTTGACACTGTGATGGATATCAAAGGAAAAACTAAGGATACAAACAAGGCTTGATTGGATGTAGCAGAAATATGCAATCAAAAAGAGCTAAAATTGAAAGACATTGGTCGTCGAAAACTTATCAAACCAAAGGCAGCATATGCATTCACCAACTCTAAAAAAGTATCTATTTGTAAATGGGTTCAAGAACTTACTCTACCAGATGGATATGCTTCCAATTTAGGTAGATGTGTTGACCTTAGTCAAGGAAAGTTACATGGGATGAAAAGTCACGATTGTCATGTTTTCATGCAACTATTGCTTCCATTTGCATTTGACTCATTGCCAAAACCAATTTGGAAAGTTGTTGTTGACCTAAGTCTTTTCTTTAGAGAATTAACTTCCACAACACTAAATGTTGAACACCTGAAACAATGAAGGTATCAGACACGATCTCACGCAGACAAACAGCTCTCAGACACGATCTCACGCAAACAGACAGCTCCCCCCAATTTCTTGTAAATGAACCAAAGTAAAGTTTTTTCTCCCTCATATTTGTATTTATAACCAGCATCTCAAACATTTCAACTTTTCCCGCCATAAACAACGATTAGACGAAGCGTCACAACACTCCAAACGGCGGCACCCCATGATTAGACCTCTGACATCTGACACACTTTAACCTACTATAACCTATTAAGACTCTAGCCTTAACATTGTTCATCACACTTAAAGGTTGGAGAACTGGTGTACTGCACCTAGGCGGCCTCATAATACTGGTTACACTTTTCACCATTTGTCGCTATATCTCCACCAACAAAGGCTGGGGGACTGGTGTACTGCACCTAGGCGGCCTAACGAAACTACACGGTTAAACCCGCCTACATAAAGCCCTGCAAGAATGCAATCAGTTATCAAACGAATCAACGGGAAAGCGTAAGCGGCCTAGGCTGCCTACTTCAGAAGACAAAATGAGATATGTCGACCATTTCAGACTTAGAGTATTACAAGCAAGGCCCCTAAGACCAACAATCATTGAACTAAGGGGTCAGGGCCATGCCCAGGCCTACCTACGGCCTAAACAATGGCCCAGCCCATGACAAGGCTAGACATAATTAATAAACTATAAATACGTGTGGACCCCAGCAATTAAAGGTATGTAATCATTAATCCCTTAATCACAAGATTTGACTTTCTGAGAATCTTTTGGCTGACTTGATCGTCGAAGTCTTCTCCGCAAGTAACCCCCCATGGGTCCAAGCTGTGATACCAGCAAATGACATACACAAGTCGAGAAGAAGCCAACTAGAGAGATTGTGGATTGAGGTAAGGTGATATTTGTGTCTGACTTCTCTTATTTGTTCTCCGCAGGAACAAAAGCAAATCTCAAAACATATTTTTCAATTTTTATTTTTCCCTTTCTTTTTTTTTTTGCCTAAACCACCCTTTTAGGTTTTCAGTCTAGTAGGCATTTTTTATTTTTTATGTTAAGAGATTTGCTCACAGTCTCCCTAGGACAGGTTGCTCCCTTCATGTTAGAGCATGGTAAACATGTAAAGTTGAAATTAAAATATCCAATTAACTATACTAGTGCTTTAACAAAAGGATTCAGGAAAAGGTTAATATTTATTACATATTGAAAATCAGATTTTCCTTAATAATATGACCTAATTTCATTTCACTATAATAGAAATAAGAACATTTGATCTAAAACGGGATTCATGAATCCTTGGGGATAAGAAGATCAATAAAACGGGGTTCAATCAATGACAATGATACTTTTATGAATACTGAAAATTACATTCATCTTGTCCCTATATTTTGAAACAAACTACCCAAGAAAGATAAAAACTTATCTCAATTCACTAAGCACTAAGCTAAAGGACTAATGTTGTGTTGGAGTTGTTTAATCTGGATAGCATCCAATTATTTTCATCAAATCCACAATGTTGTATCTACTACATTAATATCTTGTTTGTTACATCTATTCAATTTATTCAATTTTGTACAACTAAACACAGAAAAAATTGGTTATTTTCTTGAAGACTTACGTTATGCAATTATCACTCATTACCATGTGGAATTCAGGATGTATACAATAGAAGAAATAAATAAGATAAATTTTGTACATTACTTTACTAGAGATGTTATTAGGTTAAGTGATAGTTGCTTGGTTAGTTCAAGTGTATGCGAAAGTGTCCAAGTATCTGATCAAAGCTGACATCGGTTGGTTTGGTAAGAGTTAATAAATTACTTATGCTATAAAATTAAATGTTTGACCACTTGTATAACCATGGAGACGTATGTTAGAAACAGAGCCAACTATTCTTTTGCCTTTTACTAAAGAAAATAGTGTTTCTGACACTTTATGCATCATACATCAATTTTTGGAATTCTTATTATTTAGGACTGCAAATGTAGTTTAAATTTATTGTTCTATAGTATTTTATATTATTAAAGAAACAACTAATGAAGCTAGTAAATTTTGTGAATATTATGTTCTATATAATTTTGTCAAGTTTTGTTGGAACCTTAATTGAAATGAAGGAAGACCTCATTATTAAATTTATAAATTAGACTTCCTGGAGGTCGTAACCGCCACTAACCTTTTTAAATGTATAGACTTACTGGCGGTTATAACTACCACTAACCTTTTTAAATGTTTAGACTTATTGGCGGTTAAAACTGTCACTAACATTTTAAAATTTTAGATTTACTGGCACTGGCAGTTACAATCGCCACCAAATATTTTAACAATTTTAGTGGCGGTTATTCCAGCGGTTATAAAAAACTGTCAATATAATGGTTTGTGACGCTAAATTCTGTGGCACTAAATACCATATTAAATTGACACTAAAATTCAAAATTTTAGTAGTGATATTATTAATAATTATTATTATATACATATATTATTAATTTATTATATATATATATATATATATAATCGTTCTTTTTATCAAGAATTATTAAATTTTTTTTTCATCATGAATTATGAATCAGTTTTGTTGTTACAAAAAGAGGGTTATAAAGATAAAATGTTGATTAATTTATGTAAATTTTTGCAATTTTGAGAATTGGAATTTTGATATAATCTCGTAAATTCATCTTTGCATTTGCTCTTAAATCATCTCTATGGAAAATGAAATAAACTCTATATTTGTCTCTTCAAATCAACTAATTTGGTAAATCAACTCATACGAACACAAATAAACTTTATATTTGTTGTTATAAAAAAGAGGGATATAAAGATAAAAATGTTCAATAATTAATGGAATTTTTTGCAATTTTGAGAATTGGAATTTTGGTATAATCTCGCAAATTCATCTTTGCATTTGCTCTTAAATCATCGTTATGGAACACGAAATAAACTCTATATTTGTCTCTTCAAATGAGTTGATTTGTTAAATCAGCTCAAACAAAAATAGTCTAAGACAAATAAAACTTGTTATATAACCAATAAAAAATTGTGGTTTATTTCTATTTTACACAATGATTTTAGTAGTTTTAAGTCATGCTTATATTTGTCGGCTTTTTTCTATGTTTAGGCAATAATTTATACAAGTGGGCTAGTTCAGTGTGGTCTAAAGTAAAAAATTGTGTAGTGATAAATGTTCATCATACACTCAATTCACATATACATTATATAATACAAAAGAAAAATTGATTTGTATACCTATACATAATACCAACATTAAACATGCATATTTTAAACCAATATATATAGTAAAAATACCATAGAAAATTCACCTTGAATTAAATTATAATAAAAATAAATTAAAAACTTCATCACATAGAGACTTTTTCTACCATTTTATATAATATATATATATATATATATGTGTGTGTGTGTGTGTGTGTGTGTGTGTGTGTTAACACTTTCATCATCAATGACGTGATTAGCTTTAAATAGTTTAGCAAAGAAAACAATATAAAGATAAGCGACATCCATATGGTAATAATCAAAATCATTGTCTTCATAAGCAAAGTGTGTTTCTATGTTTTTTTCCTTATTTTTCCGATGTTTTGGTGTACGACAAGTACAACTCAAATGATTTTTACCACCGCAATGATAACTTATATTTTCATCTTATTTGCAATTATTTTAACCTTTTTATTTTCCTTTTTCACATTATTGTTCCACTTCTGATGATAAAATGTCTCTTTAAAATTTTTTTATGATCATGTCCACAACCATGATCACTAGTACGACCACGACCATGACCATGAAAATATAAATAAGATATCATTGCATTCCCTTTTAGGGATGAAGCATAACGAGTTGTGTCAGATTTGTGATTTTTCATCAAAAACTCATTGTTTTGTTTGGCCATAAAAAGACATGAAATAAATTCAGAATATTTGTTAAATCCTTTCTCACAATATTTTTTTTTTGTAGGAGCAAATTACTTGCTGAGATGTTTTACTTATTTCTTTAATGGCATCAACAAGACCTATTGCTTCTAAATGTATTTCAACATATTATATCCAAGATAAGTAATTCTTCTTTGTAATACCAAGGAACACAAATTCAAATTTTGCAAGGTTTTACATGTTTAGAACAATAGCAAATAAAATATCAATAATAATCATTTTTCATGTATGAAACTACAAAATTAATAAAACAACATTAAATGTTAGAAGAATAATCAAATATAAGTAATTATAAGAGTTAAATATATTTTTGATCTCTTACCTTTCAATGAAAATTGGAATTAGTCCCTCATCAAAAACTTTGGTCCAATTTAGTCCCTCAAATTTAGAAACATGTGGATTTAGTCCTTTTAACAAAATTTTGCTAAGTTTATTTGACGTTTCAAACATGTTTCATGATAGTATCTTAGTTGTTTACACCATTTGACACATTTTCGCTTCAATATTAGTTGAGAAACGCGTTTGAAATGTCAAATAAACTTAAAAAAGTTGGTTAAACGAACTAAATCTACTCATTTTTAAATATGGCAGACTAAATTCTTAAGCTTAAAAAATGGACTAATTACAATTTTCACTTAAAGTTAAGGACCAAAAAATTTAACCCTAATTATAATAATCATCACCATAATAATAATATCATAATAATAATAATAATAATAATAATATTATTATTATTATTAAGACAGAGATGAAATTTGATAAAGTCAAATCATTCTTATCACAAAAATAAGAATATAAGATAAAATTGTAAATAAGAAAAGGATTAGAAAGAACTTAGAGGCTTCAACAAACTCAATTAGTTAGAGCATGATGCTAATAACGTGTTATAAAATAAAACTAATAGGAAAAAAAAGAAAGAGAAAGATGAGAACATAAGAGATAATGGGGACTAATTTCCGGTGTATATCATTACTAATAGGAAAAGTACTATTTAATACAAATATTTAAATCTCATGAAGAGTAATCAATCATATGAGAATTGTAGCAAATTAATTAATCATATGAGTAACCGTAAAAAATCTGTGGACAACCATTAATTCATAATATTTTTTATATTTTCCTAATACTATTATTGTTTTATAATAGTTATAATTAATCATATGATGTACCATATTTAATATTACAAGAAGGTTGCCGATAAAGCATACCACTAACGCAAACCATGACACACCACCCCCACAATAGCAGCGACAACCAATCGGAGAAGAAAACGAGGGTTCGACAAATGACTAGAATGGGGCTACGTTGCAACAACTATAGCGCAATGAGTAGCAAGAGTGACAACACAAAGAGCATACACAACCATCAACCAGCAACAACGAATAGAGAACCCTAGTCTCTGGCAATAGTGGATGAGAAGAATGAATCGAGCTAAGTTTTGTGTATTTCATAGAAGAAACGATAATCTATGTATCTTTTTTTGGGTTTAAAGAAAAGCCCTCTGGACTTTTCAACTCGATTTCTAAATCGTGAGTTGGGGCTCACCAAGTTTACAAGGAGCCTATTCAGTTTGTCCCAAAACCGAGTTTGCTTCTAGGTCAACTTGGTGTGGAGACGCAAACTCAAACAATTCAACAAGTTGAATCACAAGTTTGACAACCATGGAGATAGTGGGATTACACTGCGACGAGTCACAGTATGGCTAGGGTCACAATGTGGCTAGGTCGTGATGCGACAACATTGTGGTGCGGGATGGGATCAGAGTGTGCGAGGTTGGCCAGTAAACGAGTGTGCATGGAAGAGGAATGAAAGAAGAAGATAAGGGTGAAAACGTCTTTCTACCTTTCCCATGGGTGCAAAAAGAAGCATATTGCTCATTGTTCCGTTATTTCTCTTATATGGACGTTTTTGCCTTCAACCCATATGGGTTTTAGACCAAGTCTCGTGAGTTTGATCAATTGAAAGTCTATGTATGACCTCTTAAATGCTAAAAAGATTCAATTTATAATTTATACTGCTTATAAATAATAAAATGAAAAAAAAAATAACTTTATAGAAAACTCAATCCATTCACAGTATATTTAGTATGCGCGTGTTGTTGATAATCAAATGTTAAAATTAAAATTTATGTGATGCTTAATGGATTAAATGGCTTTTGTTTTTTCAGAATATAAACATAAATATTTTAATTACTATAAATAAATACAATAAATAGTGTTAAAAAAATTATATGAGAAATAAATTTTTTTTATAACTACTAAAATATTCTTTTTGGTGATGAAAATAAAACACTAAACTTGTATACTTTTAAGAATTGAACGTTTTTAGAAAATAATATCCGGAAAATGGACATTAATTAGTAAGTATATGCATGGACTAAAATATATGATTGTTATTGTGTTAATCCAAATTATATACTAAAGTTATCAACATAAAAGTACTACTTTAGGAAAACTCTTAATGTTAGTAAACAATTATTTTTGTAGTCAAAACCTTAGGAGCTAATGTTAGTGACCAATTATTTTGGTAGTCAAAATCTTGGTAACTAATGTTAGTGACTAATTTATAAATCAATTCATAATAAAAATTATTTTAATTATCAATTTAGAGACTAATTATAATTTTTTTGGAACTATTTTAGTTGCCAATAATTTTTAGTTTTTAAAATTGATACTTCAATTGGTCACTATATAGTGACTAATTATTTTTGTTACTAAAATTGATCATTATTCAAAGATTTTCTTGTACATTACTACGACTTTGTAAATTGGATACTCCACTAATAAGTATCGATAAGATATCCTAAAGTATTGGATACAGATACGTGTCGGACATGGATATGTTACCTAAGTTGAAGTATCGGTGCATCACAGGTAAGTATCAATATGAAAAATAATGAGTTAAAATTAAAACATAAAATGTTAAAGAAGTTGCGAAGGAATTTACGTAAAAATAAAAATTTTGTAAAATAACTCTAGAATAGATTCGCAAAACCACAAAAACTAAATTTGTATAAAAATAGTTAGAGTACCTACACTTCTATTAACATTGATACTATATATTATAAAGTTTATAATATACATGTGTTTCACATCAATAAAGGTGTTCAAAACATTTATTTACAGAGTCATCAATATATACAATCTATTATTAAGAGCATTTTTATGGTAAGAATTATTATTCGTAATGTAACGTGTTCAATATCTTGATCTTATATATACAAAAAATAAAATCTAATACATGTTATAATTTGAATTAAATTCAATTCATATTTATTTTGTAACACCCCATTTAATTGATAACCTTAATTAAAGGGAATGTCACACAAAATAACATAAGAGGTAACGTCGTGGAGTATAAATATCACTCCTTACAAAATCTCATATACATAGAGAAAAGTCTAAGGCACACCACGATGCCATGGGCTAACAAGATAAAAGTTTAACAGTACCTAAAACAAATGCCCAAAGAACAAGCCAATACATGGACTACAACCCTAAAGAAAAACTCAGAAAAATAGGATTTGATCCAAGACGAGCTAAGCAGCGGAACCTCTATCACCCTGTTGACCACGAGGAGTTCTCGCATCTGCTCACATCAATAAATTGATGATTATCGCAAAAAGAGAAAACCACACGCATAGGACATACAACAAGCAGAAAGGGTAAGCTAGAGTAGAAAATGATTTATCATACCATTACATGCAATTTGATATCCAAAGATTCATACCTCAACCAAACATGTGATGACTCGCAACCAATACACTAAGACTCAAGACACGACTCATCCGGATACATATAATTAGTCGGATTCAGTGGATGCTTGCTTTTGTGGTGGCCTTTACTACTCTACTGAGTTAATTGTTATCGTGTTTCATTCCCCCCATGCACAAGGTTAGCCTTAAAGTGTTCCAGGCCTCCTGCTATTCTCACCACTTGAGTCAGTACGCTCTACGTGAGACTAACTGACTCTTTAGAGCGTCAGGATGCAATCCTTACCTTAAATCCTTACTAAATTATATAATGAGGCACCACCATGAAACTCCCACTAATAGGGGTCACGGAATTATGTCCTGACCAATGAGGCACCACCATGCAACCAACGTGGAATTATGTCCTGACCAATGAGGCACCACCATGAGATCTCACCTAGAGATTCATAGAATTACGACCTGACCAAAATGAGGCACCACGACGAAACCTTTGTGGAATTACGTCCTGACCACACCAAATTCATATTTCTCCACCCAATCACAAAATTATCATGCGTACCAAGTCTCATGAAATTATTCCATCAACCAACCAACCAGGTCATGTTTTTCTCCCATTTCATACTTTTCATAACAATATTTCATTAACCTCATACTCTATAAATGCATATCGATATTCAACCCAACCAAGTCATGGCTCATTACATAACAACACATCCATTTCAGTCCCATCCAAGCATACATAACAAGCATAATTACATATATTGATCAAGGAACAGTAGAGAAAAAAACTATGGAATAAACAGCAGCCAACACCACACTTTCCGCCCGAGTCTTGCCCAAGCAGAGGGTTCTCACTAAGCAAAAGGGGCCTTTCGCTCAAGCGAGCCCTTCTCGCCTAGGCGAGATCTCGATAGTGGTACTACAGGGTTCCAGCGAGACCATTTCTCGCTAAAAAATACACTTAGTCGCCTAGGCGACAACTCGTGCTGGAACCAAGGGTGAGTTCCTGCTACTCTCGCTCAGGCGAGGCCACTCGCTTGGGCGAGATTAGCAGGTTTCTCGCCTGTTCGCACATGTCTCCCTGTTTCAACCAAGTATATTCACACCACACAGTTTCATATCACCAACAATTCGATTCAAGCACCAAAGCCATCAAAACAAACTAGACCAATAAGTGGAATATCAAAAAGACGTAAACCCTCGCTTCCCTTACTTGGACAGAGGATAGCAAATAACACGAGCACACTACGGAGGAGCACCACAGCTCCAAGAACAGCTTGGTGAGCTGGAAATACTAACACCAGAAGCAAAATGAGGTCACTACGATGAACCTAGTTGGGAATAGGAAAGTAAAGCTAGAGAAGAGTTATGGATGGGAGATCAACTTAAGTGGAACCGAAGTGGAGTTCAGCTAGCTTGGTGAAGGACGGGGTCAAACCCTAGCAGCGCTCATGAAGCAGCCAAGGGAGAGCGAATGGGAAACTATTTCTGGAAAAAAACAAGAAAGGGGGTTTAGGGCTGGTTTAGCACTTTTGGACACCCTATAGGCCAACCTTTATGTCCAACAGATGGGGACAGATGGGGCCTTTTAAATTTTTAGGACAGAAAAAGAGGATTTTCCATGTCATAATCTATCTTCTAGTTAAATATTTTAAAATAAGTAACAATCTATTATCAGTATAACCTAACATATTTTTAAAATATTTTTAATTTAATATGGTCCCAAACTTTAAAATATTCTTTATTGATAACGTGTACTTGAATTAGTCATCTTTTAAGTATTATATTGTTAGTTAATTGCTAATATTCTTATCAATACTATTTTATTTTCTTAATTAATATTTTATATTTGATCAGTCATGTTAAAGTATATAAAGTTATATATTGAGAATATATGGGTGTAGGCAAATGAAACATTTCTGTTTGTGATGATAAAGTTGTTCGTGCCAAAGTTATGCTGTTACTTATGAATGTATCTATCCATTCAATATTTCTATTTAATTATGCTGAAGTTATGTTAACTTGTAAATACCTGGTTCATTTTTTTATAAAAAAAAAAAAAAAACTCTGTCTTTGTAATTAATTAAATAACTACTGAAATTGAATGTGTGAAATTTATTGGCTATTTTTGTTTGACATTAACAAAACGTTACATAACCGATTATTACTGAGTTTTAGAATCGACATGTTTGGGTTTGTCTTTTACGGTAACACAGGAACACAAAAAGAAAACGCATAGTTATCTGTGTTCTATTTTCTCATATCAAGATATACCATTAATATTTAGAATAATTAATCTATATCAATGAAACTAACTATGTAAGTCGTTTCGTTTTTATTTTCTTTTAAATCTGGTATTAACATTGGAGACATATGATTTACCATTACAAATTCTTAATAACTTTTCCGTTCAAATAACATAATTTTGAACTATACAATATCATTTAAATACTTTTATATCTAAATTCTAAAACATTTAATGGCACCCAAATTAAAATTAATAACTACACTGTCAATGTAAACTTCTTTTAGTTTCTTTTAATAAATCATTATAATGTTTTAATACAACCATTATAAAAGTTAATAAATGTGTGTGAGTGTTAAACATTTACATGAGGATCAATCACTTGTATTTTATTTGTCTTCTTTCATAATAATGAGATGATAATAGGGTAAGGTGCTTGTTCTCCAACTCCATAGAAGAATTCATCACTTTCAAAACATTTATTTTTTCTGCAGAAGAAGAGACATAAATGAGTATTGTTAGTGATTAATGAAGAACTATTATTCTGGATCATTTATTTTTAATAAGTGAATTTTAAATTCATCTCAATTTTACAAAACAAGTTTATATTATAAGGTGAGTTTTACATTCACTTATATATTGTAAAGTTATTTTATTCTTAATCAATATAGAATCTTTAACACATTTTTTGAGATAGAGACATATATATTTTAAGTGCGAACTAGATATTAATGATGATCTCATAGTAGATGATAGAATAGTTTTAACAAACAACAAATTTCATTAAAATAGATTTTAGATGATTTTGACATCATCTTAAAAAGTGAATTTTATTTAACCTTACTAAATTGCTTTAGGTTTACAAAATACTTATATAATCTAAATTCATATTAGTTCATCTAATATATCCAACATTTATTTATATGCAGCGGAGAGTAATACGAAGTGGGAGAAAGATAAATTTATTCACATCACCCGCAAAAGTGTAAATAATGAATTATAATGATTTAAGTGAAGATTAAAAATAAAAAATAAAAGTTAAAATATCTTTTTAGTAACAATTTTTATTTAATTTTATGAATTTAATCTTAATATTAATTTGATAAAAAATTATGACCTATTTAAAAAAAAATATTAAAACTAAAATGACAAAACTAAAAAAAATTAGGAAAAAATAAACTTAAGATGGCTTCTATGGCTAATTTTTTCCTTTTGTATTTCGTCCCCAATCAATTTGCAAGTGTCATTTGGATATTGATTTTTCCTCACTTCTGATTCGATGAGGGGTATGAGTTGGAAAGATTTCATTTCCTGTAAAGGTTGTCAAAGAGTGAGTGACAATTCTGGAGCATTCCAATTTTTAACCTCTTAGAAATAAAAATCCACAACATGAGTGATGAATGATGATAAATTAAGGTGCTATAAAATGAAATAGGTTCGATTTCTTAAGAAAAACTAATAAGAACCATTTTACGAAGATATTAGAAAAAGAAAATTAGTACGTTAAAAAATCATTTAAAATACCGAAGAGAATCAAAATTGAAGAAAAAGACAACCGTTAGAATATTTCAATAATTGAGAAGCCCAAAATAAGCTCTTAAGTACTTTTAAGTAGTAAATAATTATCATGTGTTATAGATTATTCTTAATCATGCACCTCTGTTATAAAATTAAAATTTGAATCTTATTAAGATTTCTCTCCTAAAATATTTATAATAAACTCATTTTTCCATTTTTAATATTTATATTTTAACCAACTTTCAAATAAAACATTAATAAGATAATGAATTTTATAAAACTCTTATATTAAAATAAAAAAAAATTACATAAAAGACTTTAAAAATAATATAACAGAATAAAATCTACAAATAATTAAATTAAGAACATTGCACTTACTGTAATTAGGAATATTAAATATGTTTATATTTTGGAAACAAAATAGCAAGGGTAATATAAAGAAAAGAGATAGAGAATTATATACAGAAGCATGATGATAATATTTTGACACTTAATAAACTTTTAAACTCACTTTATATTTACTATTTTGTCTTTCATCTTCTCTTTTCTTTTATAAATACAAAATTTCATTTTCTAACCATCATATTACTTCTAAAAGTGGATTGTTGAGTGATTGATAAAGTGTTAAAACATCATTTTTCATAAAAGTAACGGCGTGCTTGGATGAGGCAATTCAAAAGGATGATTCATTTATTTGGAAAATTTGATTTTTTTTTTGTAATTAAATGCTTTATTTGGATAGAGAAATTAAAAAGCATTTAAAATGCATGCATTTTTTGAAGTATTTTAATTAGCTAAATTAAAAGAAATTCAAATACCCTAAAAAAAGTGAAATTTGAAAATTTTCTCACTCAACCCCCAATGGACCGACAAACCCGAATACCATGACAGACTAGGCTAGCCATACGATACAGATGGATCAGACCAACCTAACGACACAAACGGGTCGAGAGGCCCAATGATCCAGACGAGTCAGGCGGGCCCAACGACCCAGACGAATCGGGGTGACCTGATGACAAATACGGGTCGGGCGAGCTTGACAACTCAAATAGGTCGGTCAAGCCCGACAACCTAAACGAACCAAGCTGGCCCGACGACATCAACGGGTTGGGCGGGCCCGATGACTCAAATAGGACTAACGACCTAGACGAGTCGGGTGGGTTCGAAGACAAAGATGAGCCAAATTGACTTGACAACAAAGATGGGTCAATAGGTCCGATGACCCACACGAGTTTTGCGGGCTAGACGACCTAGAGGTGTTGGGTGGGCCTAATGACCCAAACGTATCAGGCAGACCCAACGACCCGATCGACCCATTGACCCGACAATCCTGACCGACACAATGGCCTAGTCAGGCGCGATGACCTAGACGAGCCCGACCGGTCCAAAGACCCGGGAGATACCGACCGACCCGACGACCTTGCCAGGTCGGGCTAGCCCATCTACACAGACTTGCCGGGTGTGCCTGATGACATAAATGGACTTAACAACCCAAATGGATTGGACAGGCCTGACGACCTAGTGGGGCCAAGTCGGGTCAACGACCTAGACGGGTTAGGTCGAGCTGGGTCAACGAACTTGACGGGCATGATCAGCCCGAGGCCGTCAGGCTGATCAGGCTTTTCTGGATCATCGAGCCGACCCAACCTAGCTCGTTTGGGTTTCCTGACCCAGTTGAGTCGTCGGGTCGCCCTGGCCCATTTGGGTCGTCGATCCCGTTTCCAAATTTATCATGAACTCAAAACATAATTAAATCTAAAATAAATATTGTTAAAATGAAATTTTATCTCACAAGAAATTCAATTATTTTTATCCAAACAAGAAATTGAAATGTAAGGTATTTTAATTTCTTTATCCAAACAAATTATTTAGAAAATGAAGAAAATTTAATTGCAAGCAATTCAAACACAATGCATTTAAATTTTTCAGCATTGTTGAAATGCTTCATCCAGTGAAGTGTGCGAGATCATGGCTCATACGGATGGGTTTTGGAAGATTGCCCTTTTCAGTGTAATTGATTGAGTTGGTAGTCTTGGGACAAATACAGACTGTGGTTCGTATTGGGAAACTCTACTTGGTGTCGCGGATCGTGGTCATGGCAGTTTATTCCCGTGTGTGGACTACTAGGTGGTGGCTTGTAGTCGGAGGGGCGAGTAGACACTCGTGCAACAAAGATCGATCAATGTACTCATCAAAGAGTGTAGAATCAAAAGGCATCCAACAGAAGGTTTGGAAGTGGAGGATAGAGGTTTGGGGTGCTAACATGGGTTATGGTTATGAAATGCTATATTATTTCATGTTGTAATTGTTTTTATTGTATTTGAGCTCTCCCTATCTACGTGTGTTTGGCGATGATCATGTAATTTGTTACATGAAAGCAGATGTTGATACAAGTGAGCATGTGGATGCTTAGCGTCGGAGTTAGGGCCAACTATGGGGATTTTATACTAGTAGTCGTCACAAATTTTTATGGACTATTTTGTCATAGATTTTATAAACAATTTATAATTGAAATAATTGAACGCCGTGGATTTTATTTATAATTGACACGTTGAAATAGATTTAAAATTTCCCGCATTTTTTTTTGGAAGTAATTAGGAATAAATGTGGTTTATTATTATTATGTTCTTATTTTAATTTGCAAATAAGTAATTTCCGGCTAGGATGTTACAAACTTGACTAAGACAAAGACATTGGTGGATGTTTTGAGGGGCAGGAGGCCATGGTCCCTCCAATTTTTTTTAAATTTTTTTATATTATATGTAATTTAGAAATTTTTAATTTTTTTCAAAAAATTTAAATTATAAGTACTTTATATTAAAATTTGATGATTATTAAATTAGGTATTTTTTTAATTTTTTTATAAAGTATAACATTTAATAATAATAAATGATAAAACATAAAATTAAAAATATTTATTAAGATACATATTTTTTTATTGTCTTTTTTATTTTTTTTACATATTAGATTCATCTCTAATTCTAACATTTTTTCTTTTTGCTTTTGAAAAAAAAAGTTGGATACAAACTCATTATTTTTTTTCTTTCATTTCATTTGTTCTCTTTCACTATTGAAGAAAAAAGGTAATTCTCCTATTGTTAAGACTTTGGCAAGTGTACCAAGTGTACCGGTAAGACCGAGATATCGTTTCCCAAGAGACTCATGTATACTAATCAATTGCGTAATTAGTGACTAATTTAAACTAATGAATAAATCCATATTTTGAGTTTCAATGTATGAAATTAAATTTTGCATAAATAATTAAAATTGAACTTTAGAAGTTAAAGGCACTTAGTGAATGGAAAAGATTAGAAATGATATGACTTGATATTGTCGGGGTTAGAATTCACCAACTATGCTCTCATGCAACTACAATTAGGGATGGCAACGGGGCGGGGCGGGGATGGGTTTCGCTATCCCATACCCATCCTCGCATAAAAAATCCATCCCCATCCCCATACCCAAACCCAACGGGTATCAAACTTTTTTCCCATCCCCATCCCCACCGGGTAACGGGTATAATCTCGTACCCATACCCGTACTCGTGTTCTAACTACTTCAATATTAATTTTTATAAAAGAAAAAAAATTACGGTAAAGAAAACATAAATTATGAAATATTCAATATTAGGAGGATTTTCTTCGATGCCAAATACCTTAAAATAAATTATAATTGTTTACATTTTATATTAGAATACCAAATAAAATTTCATGTGAACCAAAACATTTGTTAAAT
>Ga0214543_1004642_pt1 | contig 25892 bp, 11 predicted proteins | sample CNSS2metaG_FD_160094 | JGI IMG/M metagenome (GOLD analysis project Ga0214543, IMG submission 160094) | Root nodule microbial communities from cowpea collected in UCLA plant growth center, Los Angeles, California, USA - CNSS2 | ecosystem: Host-associated > Plants > Roots > Nodule | place: USA... | reverse complement strand
ATTTATAAAAACACACACACACACACACACACACACACACACACATATATATATATATATATATATATATATATATATATATTAACACACACTTTCTATTTTTTATTTCTTCTAATTATTTGGTTTGCCACAAAATTCATTCGCATCTCCAATATATTTTTCATCTTATCATAACCTTTATGCAATTATGTTCAAATGATATATGTCACTTAAATATTTTTTATGTCTCACATTTGAATATTTCTATTTTTTTCATATTTTTATTTATTGTATATTTTCCTTTCACATGAGAACGTTTACTACTCTCAGTTTAAGTATTCAATGGTATAAATCTTTAACTTACTATATAATATAAAAAAATTATCTTCTTTAATCTATTATTGTTAATTTTTGTTTCATTTGAAGAACTATTTTATTTCGTTAAAACAATTTTTGTTATTTCTCAACTATTGACTATGTTGATATTTTAAAAGTTTTCTAAGATTTCTAAATTATTCATTTTATCATACCCTTAATTCTATATTTGTTTTATCTGTACCATTTCATTCAATGGTCTCTCAAATTGTTTTTAAGACACATTTGATAATTTTTTAATATTTTTATTTGTTGTTTATTTTTATAATGTAAAATACTATTTTGATATATTTTATATAATTATTTTTTATTTTTTAACTCATATCATACTGTAATGTTGTCACTGTAATTATAAATAAATTTTATTTATTATAATATAAATTTTTAATGTAATTGCCATTAATTTATTTTTATTACCATGTAACATATATTGAAGTTCAAAAAATACGATATGTATGCTAAAATTTTATTATTATTAGTTTAATATTTTTTTTTGCATTATTTTGATCAAATGATGTATTGTAACTTTTATTAGTCTATAAAAAAGAGATTCATTACAATTGTATAAATAAATTTTATTTTCTACAATATAAAAGTTTAATGTAATTGTCATGATTTTTTTTATCACCATCCAACATATGTTGAAGTTCAAAAAATACAATATCTATGTTAAAATATTTTTATTATTATTAGTTTAATATTTGTCTTTGCGTTATTTTGATCAAGTGATGTATTATAACTTTTATTTGTGTATAAAAAAGAGATTAATTAGAATTTAAAAAATTGAAGTAAACAAACATTTAAAATATATTTTAATTTAAATATTTGTTTTCCTTTATATATTTTTTAAAAAAAATTAAATTTTATCAACTATAATTCATTAATGTTTTCAAATTTAATAGATGTTTTGGTTCTCATGAAATTTTAATTGGTATTTTAGTTTGAAATGTATACATTATAATATAATTTCTTTCTAAATATTTGATATCAAATAAACAATCGTCCTCTTAATATTGAATATTTAATATTGTGATAATATTATGTTTCCTTTGCCATAATTTTTTATCATTTTATAAAAATAATTAATTAATATTGAAACAATAATAAAGCAGGTATAGGTATGTGTACGAGCATATACTCATTACCCGGTGGAGATAGAGATGAGATAAAATTTTGATAGTCGTTGTATTTGGATATGAAAATGAGTACGAATTTTTCAATCAAAATGAATATAGGATAACGAAACTCGTCCCTGTCCCACCTTATTGTGATCTCTAATCACATCACACTATCACCAAAAATAAAAATTAAAATAAATAATTAAAAAATAATTAGAATGATAAATTAAAAAAAAAACTCAAAATATCATTATTCAAAATAAAACTTATATATTTACAATTAACCGATAATAACGGTAATTGATTTGACATTTCGATAATGAGTCCCACTTCCGCTAATAACCGTATATGTAATGTGTCAAACTAATCTTACTTGCTGGCCAAGTACGGTGATAATATATAGATACTTCTGTGAATTAAATAATTTTTTATTAGTATCTGTTTTCTTTTTCTCTCTCCTTATATTAGTCTTTTTTCTTTTCTTTTTTAGATATTAAATAGAGTTGAATGTGTACTAAGTTTTAGTCGGAAAATTAATAATAAATTGTACATAGATAGAGAAGAATTTTTAGAAAATGGTCCCATTACATAATGGGTGTAAGGATTTGATGGGATTGATTAATACCCAGGGTGTTCACCGTTATGGCCATGGATCCCCAACACCCCTTAATTTCACATTATAGCAGACAATGCCGATTAATAACATCATCCAAATTCATGGGCAACTCTAGAAGAAGGACCCTATTTACAGAAAATTTTTAATTATTTTATTATGATTGCTCTAACTAAAACTTTTGAGAAATTAATAGTTATGAAATTAATAATGGTTGTTTGTATTTGAGGAGTTAAAAGAATAATAAGGATAATATTTGAAAAAGGAGATTGAATAAGGCATGAGATAAACGCATGCAGAAGAGTTATGAAGGAAGAGGCGAATAAAACAAGAGAGCACGTGGTTTGTAGTAATGGAAGGTTATTAGGTCATGTGAAAGGGTTCCTCATTACAAACCTAGCTACTCCACCATGACAACTAACATGAACCTCACGTTCCTCCATTTTCCACTTTCTTCCCTTCAGACAACCCTATGCCCCATCGACCACCTTTGTCCCCTCCCTTCAATTTCATGGGTCCCCTCTTTCCCTCAATTCCATCTCTCTATACCTTACCATATATCAAAATCTTTCTCTTAATCAACTTCTCCCCGTTAGGTCTATATCACAAGCATGTTTTATCGGAGAGAACAAACATCAATCAGATTTGAGTCCAATCACATAAGATATTGACATTATTTTTAACCTAAAATTTTAAGAAAATGAATTTATAAATCTTTATCTTTATACAATATTTTACTTTCTTATCTCTAACTAATATAAAAGTTAAAATCACAGTTAAATTCCTAACACTACATATTTCATTCACACTCATTTCCATTTTCCATGTAAAAAGCTTGGTCATATCTACACTTTGCTTATCAAATCCATTGACTGACAAAATTAGCAAGGATCGAAATTCAACGTTCATGTTGGCATGCTTTCTATCTTTCTTTCTTATTTCACTTTATGGTCGTACGAGAATTCTACATTTTTCATGATGTTCGAGTCAGACTAATCCTCACCGCCTCTATCCCAAACACTTTTCTGCCTGTAGTTGTCATTGTGAACGCATATGCTCTTCAACCTTCCACTTAATTAATGATGCAAAACAGGAAGTAAAAGGTGTTTGCAAATATACACTTATGTATTTACTTTCGTAAAAAAACAAATAACCAAACCAAATTATCTTCCTATTTGCAATCCCAAAATTTAATTAAAAAAATAAGACCATATCCTATTTTTATACTTATTTCTCACACACTCTTCTTACGTGGATCATTTATTTCATCATCGGATTTCATAACAAATCATTTTAACCGTTAACAAGTTTTTATATTCGGGGGATTTGTATGCTAAAAAGAAGATATAGTATTTAATGGCTTTCAATATTGATTGAAGCATTTTAATGTCTCATTATCTTATTTATATTAGTTAATAGTTATTGTTGATAGAAAAAAATTGAAACTTATATTATTTTAATAAAAAAATATTTAAATTCAATTTTAATCGATAGACTAATCCAAAGATATACATGTTGGTTTAACTAGTAATTATTTCATAGGCAAATGAATAATAGTGAACACAGTGAGTGTTTCTTTATTTTTGTGAACTCTATTCTTGTTGCATTACCTTCCACTCAATTTTCCTCTCACTGGATCACTAGGCTTCATGTTCACGAAAATTTTTCATCTACCACGAAGACAGATTCTTTACTCATCAAATAATATTTATAGAGTTCGTACTTCAAATCCAATTCGGTAATTATAGGTTTTCCTCTTGTATTTAACTTTTTCATTTTTATTCTATTTAAAATTTTGTAAAAAGGTTGGATCATTCAAAGTACTTCACAATCAATATATTTCTTCAGCAATAAAAAAGAGAAAAAAAATCCCATATAAAATTTAGATTCACATTTAAATCTTTAAAAAAAACTTTTTTTTAAGTATCTCTCAAGAAAAACAAAATTCTAATTATAAATATCTCAATGATGACCTTTTATTTTTATACTGCCATTTGATTACAATAACGGGACACTTGCTTGAAAGTCTTCTCAAAAAAACTTTTGTTATAATAAATCCTCACATCTTTTTTTTTTTCCTATATACTTGTTTGAGTTGGTCACTAAGACGAATTATTGATTCTAAAATATTTTGTAACTCAAAATTTTAAGATAATAAATTTATGAATCTTGTTTCTTATAAAAAATTCAACTTTCTCCTGTATTATATAAAACTTAGATTTAGAAATAAATTCTCTAACACATCCGACTTCATTATACATTATATGAAAAAATTTGTTTTCACTCGCAATACTAATATTTGTGAGAATTATAGAAATCATACCATACAAATCAAACAGCCTTGGAAAAAAAGAGACAACCAATCCATCGAGATAAGAGAAATAAAAGACATGCAAAAAGTAAATACATTTTTACTAAGAAAAAAATAGTTAAACATCAATTTTATTTTCTTACAGTAATATTCACCCTATAATGATAAATATTAAATTAAGATATTTAATTAAAACATAAGTTAAATTATTTGATAAAAAAATTAATAAAAATAGCTGTAAGATGATTGTATAAAGTAGGAGCGTTTTTAAAATATAAGCCTTTTAACTGAATGAAAAAAAAAAAAATATATATATATATATATATATATATATATATATATATATATAACTTCTTTTAAATAGAGAATAAAGTAATGGAAATTGTGTTCGCTTTTACATAAGGGACTGTGTAAGCTATATAACACTAACTACTTTGAACTTTCTCCCAACAATAAAATGTTAAAAAACTTGTAGATGGAGTAACTATTCATATGCAAATTAAACCGTATCTCTTTCTTTTCATTAAGAGAAGTAATAATAATTTACTTTTTAAAATGTTTTTTATTGCAGTTATTACAAATATAAAATGAGTGCTTTTTATCTTTTCAAATTCTTAAAATAATTTAACTAATAAAAGATATATATAATTAAAAAAACGTGCTAAAAATCATGTTATTATTCTTCTTCTTTAAAAAAAGAAACAAGTGAATGACAATTTTTTCTCATTCTGCCAACTTTTACAGACAAATAAGAATGATATATTTTCGTCTGCCAGAAGCCAAATTATTTACCTTGTCTTTAATATCCTTAGGCAAAAGTAGCTCTACTTTATCTGATATATAATTGACCAATCACTTTGCAATGCTTTTAGGTTCATTTACATGCATGAAAGTAAACTTGGCTAATTGAAACATTTTGGTTTTGATAATTTCAAACACTCCTTTCTCATTAATCACTTCTTCATGAATCACTGTGGGAAAAGGGTTAATCAGTAGGAATAAATGCAGTTGACAAATGGCAGAATATATTAGACTGTTGCAGTTGATGGCAGAGACTTTGAATCGATCGATGATACATAATGCGCTTGCTTGATTGAGGTGACATCGATCGGTGGGGAGGAAATTGAGTACTCACTGTCTTGGTATTCACATCAAATACTTTTTGATAGTTACTGTAGTAGTGTGATTATGGAAAGTTATGTTGTGCTGTAATATGGATTAACGTAAAGGATAAACATATTATGCTTTTGTGTTGCTATAGTAGTGTGCACATAAAAAAACCATTTGTTGAAACTTGAGTTGTGTTACAAAGATGAACATAACAAGACAATATTTAAAGAGAGCACTAGTTGCATGATGTCAAGCCATAAATATATCAAAAGAACATCGCTGAAAAGGTAATAGTTTGAGGTGTTTGAAAACAGGGAAATGGTTGATGGTAGGTGCAATAATGTTGCATGTACAGTCCAAATTTGCCGCTGTTAACTTCTCGTATATCAGTTATCAAAAGTACAGAGATAGTTGAAAAAAATGGTTACACAAGTCCAATCAACGCAAATTTCCATAATCTTCTTCTCTGCTCTAGTATACTACAGCTTCGAGTCACGTCGATGGACATGTGTATAATATCGACTAGAAATGACATGCATTTTCACGAAGTGTACGACGTACCCCAATTTCCACAATCCACCATTCATAACATAACGTATGAAATTAACAGTTAACGCTCTCAAGTACTTCACTACGACAAATTATATATGCACACAAAAATCTATTCCACTAACAGTCCCCACATAAGAAACTATTTGAGGTGACCTTAAATGGTTAAGATAACTAACTAGCTTTGAATTGAAAGAGAAAAACAAAACTCACAAGGTAAAGAAGTTATTGAATTTTATCTTCAGCATAGTTTTTGTGTTAGAAAATCTTTAAATATGAAACTAAATAAAAATAAAAGAAGAAATAGAATATTTAGTGGAAATATAGAAAATAAAAAAGAGAGTAAAAAGGTGGTGAAAGAGCATGAAATGGACTTTGTCATTGCGGTCACGTGGGTCATTGGACAATAGCATGTAGTGTTGGTCTATCAAACATCAACCCAGCTTTGGGGGGACAATTATTAGCAGAAGCAGTCCGAATCAAAAAGAAAGAAGCCCCACTCAGGTCATCTTTCGATCCTCTTTTTCGATGGCGACTTTTACGCCTAATCTATAGCCCAACACTCTTCTTCTTCGGCCCACATTAAACTTCATCACCATCTTCCATAACTTTCCAATTTTGATTTCTTAACGTCTCACTTTACTTACGATTACTTCCAATGAATTAATGTGCATTGTTGGATCCATACATTCATAGACGGCGTGTATTTCCTTCACGTCAAAATTTTAATGAAATCTTCTCCTTCTTAATTCATATATTCAACAGTTTTACCAAAAAATAACCCTGAAATGAAGTTATCACCTAATCTGCTGGAGTATTTTTATTTTTTTTGCTCTGATAGACAAGATTGTTTGAGGCATCGAACTTGCTTGTGAAAAGAGAGAAAAATAACCATGCCGACATAGGGTATAAAAAACTATTCTAAAGGAAGTCCACACGAAGACACTCTATTAAGTTAAATAGAAGTATTTCGTTAACTTAGTTTACTTTAATCTAAGAGTGAATAAAGTATTTTAGAGTGTTTGATTTAAGAAGTAAACGGGATAGAGCTAAATAGAGATACAGTAATGGGATAAATACACAAAAGTCCAATGTCGGCGGCTATTAGGGTCAATCTTATCTTTAAAGTATTCCCAACAACGTACACATCCTTTTTTGCTATTGGATGAAGCCTATCTAAATTTTACAATGACTTGCATAAGGTTTGACAAGATTGCGTTTGCATTACTCTAACGAGAGGGGCATATGGGATTTTAGGTTTATAGTAAAACCGGTTGAGTCAAACCAGCCTAACCCATTGCTTAGACTTCATCCTTGCTTTATGCTGCAAGGCTTCTCATTTATCTAGTCCTTAATCTATGCTCACCTACATTTCTATTCAGGTTGATAAAAGGCATCATATGATGATACAGTGTCACTTTTCATTTCAATATTTTATAGTTTGATAAAATGTCAAACACACATCTTTAAGTCACACAAGAATATTCTTCATATGAGAATATTCATCTATTGATCTAATTTTGTGTATTCTTTTAGTATGCAGACATATATGTTCATGTCTGCTAGAACAAAATTGCCTGATTGATGACATTATACTCACATGTTTATAGGGATACAAAATTACAAAATGCGGGATACGATGAATATATATATCTATTGATCTAATTTCAAGATACCAAATTATCAACCGTATGAACTGAGGTGGAAAACTTGGCAGGTTGGCTTGAAGGACATCTTTGATGCAGCTTGCTCGAACTTCTTTGAGGCAGATTCATTTTGTTTTACGCTTGAATCAGTGAAAAATTGTTTCCACCAAGATGGAGACCGCATTTTAGCCTTCACAATGAAGCAAAATGTTTATAAATCAGGATAAGAAAATGGTCTTCAAAAACAATATTACTGCTGGTAGTAGTAAGGTGGTTCAAACTCAGTAAACATTTCAATTATTAATACCTAAAAATATGATATTGAACTTTAGGCTACAAAGACAAACCACCAATGAAGGGACATTATTATACGGGTATTCAAGCTAGCACAGTCGGAATTTGTCAGTAATTGTTTGTCCGATAGTCCATGTCATTGCAAAATTGATACCAAATTTCAAAGGTAAATCGTATTTAGCTCCTCTAAGGTTAAAAGGGTAATATAGAAAATGAACTCTAATTATAATCATACATTAGAACATCAATAGTTAATATTTTGATAAATTCCAGACATAAATTATAGTTATTAAAATCTCAAAGGAATATCCTCCATATCCTTTTAAAAGAGCTAAATTGAAAGATAAGTAATAAGAACGTTTTGAGAACCACACTAAAACTAGTCCGTGTAATAGGAGGGAAATGAACTGCAGTTATAATCACATAGAACATATAGAACACAGAAATAGTTAATATTGTAATCATATCCAGACACATAACATTATAAAGTTATTCAAATCTCTAAGGAATATCCTCCACATCATTTTAGAATAGCTAAATTGAGAAATAAGTAATAAGAACATTTAGAGAACCACGTTATAAAAGCTAGTCGGTGTATATGGACAAACCAAACCCTATGAACTCCCCACAGCCATACCTTCAATGCGGGACTCAAGACTCACTTTACAATACGATCCTAACATCCCACCATGCTCCATAGTCATCTCATCCCTTTGACAAATCCAAAGTGAACACTGCAATGTCAGTGTCACCAACTACACCACTCATTTACAATTGAAAGACAGTGAAAAACTCTAATACCAATTGATAAAAGTCTTAGGAGAACTGCACTACACCAAAATTGCTACTTCCACTGAGGGACTCAAGACCCGTAGCTTGTAATCGGATCCTAGCACCCACCGTGCTCCCTAGCCATCCCTTTGACTGGTCCAAACCTTACATTGCTAGGTGTCACCACCTACAATACTCGTTTACATCAGAGAAACATGGTGAAAACTCCGATACCAATTAATATGAACCGTAATAAAATCACACCACTAGTGCTAGTTGTTATAGTTGGAGAGTCCAAGACCTTATAAAACACACACCAACCCCAAAAAAAAGTTGTCAAAACCACAAATTAAATTGCAGGATCACAGAATCATGAGTCGGAGTGTCCTTAGCATGCTAAATTGCGCACGCGATAGTCACTGAGCAGGACTAAAGTGGGATTACGATCTTCATCCTGGATTCACGAGATTGTTGATCCCCACTGTTTGACCCAGTTTTAAAAATCCCTAGACCTTTGTTCCGCACACAAGCATGGATTCTCTTGCTCTAACTTCATCTGCAACCAGCAATCCAAAAATTTCCTTTGGTGCAGCCACCTGCAATCATCTCACCACCCTTCGCCATTGCCATCACCCAGATACAAAGTGCAAACTTCAAACACACAGCTGGTTCTGCACTCAGTTTCTTCTCTACCTTCAATCACTCTCAATTTGTACCTTCTATCACTCTCAGTCTCTACTAAATTGGGTTGATCAATTATTTGAATATTATTATGAATTAATTATGGTAATGACAATATTCTACCTAGGATCAGGAGGGAAGGTGAATGCTTGTAATTCGGAAATCATAACTTGCGTAGTAAAATTCTACATACCTAAAATGCAAAACTATACTTGTAGTTGTATATATACATTATATGCATAACAAACTTATAAAAAAAACAACTTCCAAAATCACATCAATGAACAACATTGCTTAAATCCCACATTTCTAATATGGGACTTGAACCTCGTAACTTGCAATTAGATCCTAACAATAATATTAGTAGGTAACTAGTGGTTAGACAAATAATATTTCCGTCCTTGACTGCCAAGCTCTAATGTAATATTTATCATCTTACCATCAATGTTCTTGAGATAATGGGAAAGGAAACATCTGCTTATATCAGGATAATTTCTTGTTAAAAGAACAAAGAAAAAAGAATTAGTTGAAGCATAACTTTGGTAGATAAAATCCTATTAGCGAAGATGCAACACCAAATAACATAACTAATAAAAATGGACAGGAAGACATCGGATTTTCATCAATGAAATGCAATTTAGAACATTTGAAAGAAGCAATACTAGTTCAATCAATAGAAAAGAGTAATAGAAAAGCATTAGACAGCAGGAGAGTGCGACTCACTGGGCGGCCAAATTTGGAGAATTGTGCTATTTTAGCTCTCCGCTGACTTGGGGAACCTGAAAATACAGCAAAGTACCAAAATTACTAGTTCGAAAAAAGCTGCACCCATTGTGTGAGTGGTTACATTTATTCCAAAATTAAGTACCTGTGAAAATAATAATTCCATCAGCAGATACCCTTGCTAGCTCAGGAAGAGTTTTGTTCATATATTTCGGAGATAGGTAATCGAAAGCATCTGACACTATAACATGAGAAAAAGACTTGGGCCTATATGGAAAAGGGAATTTTATATCTGCAACACGTACAATGCCTTTATGCACTAGAGTCTTGCAGTGTCTATCAGCATCCTCAATTTCATATGGCTCCAAACCCCATGCTTCAGTTTCCCCTTCACTTAACAATTTGGAGACCACTGAACAAGTCTCAGGGCCTACATGCAAAACATTTTTCATGCTGCCACCATATGCATTCTTCAAAACAGGAATTGCACTTGGAACCTCAAAAGTGCATGAAAAATAACCTGCAAGAGAAAACAATGCTGAAATTTGTTTATAACAGAAGTTTACTGAATGTCTTTCCAAGACAATGCGTGCAATTGAACAACTTCAATTTTGTGAATCAAACCACAGTTTGTCCTGTTTTTGATCATGGTTGATCAACAAATCTAATAGGTGAGGTATGAACAAAGAAAGTTTGCTCATTGTGTTACACAGCAGCACAGAGCAAATATACGAGGCAGTTTTCTTACAGATGTTATTAGTTTGTCAGCATTTGAAAGTTATAAAATAAAAGGCAACTTACTACATGGTTTAGGGTCCTGAAATTTTTCAATTTGCAAGACAATCAGGCATATTTCAAATTAAAAGGAAAATATATGTTCCAATTTTATAAGAGAGATTTATTTTGCTAAATCTAGTAAACCTCTCTTGTCATCAACCGTGCTCATGGTAATGTATCTATCCACTTAAAAACCTTCTCTTCAATTAGAAACTTTACTTGCCTTGGAGCAACACTACTTATACAACAATCCCAGTTCAAACTTTTCCAACTAATAAGGTAGAAATAGAGAGACCCCCTTAAACCATTCTCAGTCAACCCAGCTGCAGCTGAATCAGCAGTCGTAAGGGAATGCACCACAACAGATTCTGGTAGTAGCTTTCCTTGTTGTTTAAATAATTTGTTCTCTATAAGGAAGAAAAATGAACATTTTGGAAGAGGATGCTAAGAAAACAAACCAGGGGTGCGTTTTATAGCATAACCAATGTCTAATTCATATGATCAGATATTCCGAAGACTACAATTTAGACCGATTATATAAAACCCAACATAAGGTCAAGTTCCTCTCTATGTTAATGGATGCTAAATATTGATGAACAAACGAAAAATGATGAAGGTTTCTATAATCAACAAGATGATAAGCTGCTCTAGCAACAAGAGCCCTCAACTCATAGGATTTGTAACTTCATATCCTGAAACTTTTCGTGTTCCTTGGTGCATCCATGATACAATTGAGAGATAGGGATAAACTTAATATTCTGTATATTTTATTATATGAAGGAGGTGCACAATACATAGTTATATAGACCCCTAGTAGGTGCAGTCAGCATACACTACTAACAAAATCATAACAAACTGTCAGAAAAACAGATTCTAGAAGATCTGATTATTTACATGATTAAAAAATAGAAAATAATCAATAACATTGAGTTTGTGACAGACTAGAAAACCGAGCTTGTAAGAGTGGTTTTGTAAGAACATCAACAACTTGATCAGCTGCAGCCTGCAGGTATATGAGTAACAACTAAGGAAAGATTGAGCACTTATCCACTAATAAAGAAAATGTCCAGTTCCATATGTTTTGTTAAGGAGTGGAGCACCGGATTATGGCTTAAGGCAACAAAACTTTGATTGTCACAATAAATAACTAGTAGAGCACTTGATTTGTAATTCTTGAAGAAGAGATTAAAACCATAAGATTTCAGAAGCAATAATGGCAAGACTATGGTATTCAACTTGGTAGGTATCTCTACTGTAAGCATCAACAAAAGAAATATAATAATTGTATCCCAGGGATGATTGAATGTGAGATGGTCCCCAAAGATTACAAAAAATGAGTTGAAGAGGATGACTATAAGTTGTTAAAGAAGGGTGAGTTAAGTTGACGAGATTTTCCCATTCAGCATGCCACACAAAAGTAAACAGGTGTTTTTTTACTGGAGATATATTACAGTGTTTAAAAACATTGTGTAAAATAATAGAGGAAAGATGTCCTGATAACTGGTGCCATAGAGGATTTAAAGTAATGTTGTCAGACGATGGAGACTAGCGAGTGCTGGAATTATCAGTGGATGAGTGTTGGGACAAATGACAGTGAGGAGATCTGGGTGAAGAATGCAGCGCAAGAGATCAACCTATGACTTGACAAAACAAATAGAGGAGTGAAATTCAAAATAGACATGGTTATCATGTGTAAACTTGCTCACACTAACAAGATTTTTATTTATGGAGGCAACGTGCAAAAGATTTTTCAGATAGAAAGTGACATGTGGTTTAGTATGTGAGGGAAAAGTGAACCAAATAACTACAAGCAAACCTTGTCCATTCCCTAGAAACACATTGGCATCTCCTTGAGTAGGAATAGCTTCCTCAAGATTGTTAGGATCAAAAGTAATATGATGTGAAGCTCTTGAATCTATGAACCAATTATGAGATTGTTGGGCAGGAGCATACGTGTTTGCATAAGTGTGAGGTTAAGTGTTGGAAGTTGTTGTCATGTAAAATTGTGGTTGGCCAGGAGGATCGGAAGGTCACGTCCGAAACGATGACTGAGAAAACACATTCGGATTGTAATATGAAGCAAAGTTGGGCCTCAAATGAGGGTCATACGATTGACCAATATAGTTCAGATCAAAATGATGATAGTAGTATGATGCAGTATGGCCATACTTGTTGCAAACTTGACACTAAATAGAACCACGTCTAGACACTAAATAGAACCACGTCTAGTACTATCACCTCTACATCTGCAATTGCCTTGGCCACCATGAACATCACCCACCTCTGTGAAAAGGTTAGGAGAGTAGGTCTGATATGAATCGAATTATGTCTGAGCCAACTGGACAGTAGGAGCAGAAGTAGTTTGTGAATTTGCCTCAGTTAAATTGAGAGAGAAGTTGTCACCAGATTGTTTAAACTTCTCAATATTAGCTTCTTGAGCAACAAGCAATGATTCAATTTCATCAAAAGAACAAATAAGGTTTGCTATTGATTAATAAGATGAACGATTCATATTCAACTAGAAGGCCTTTAATAAGAATGTCAAGCTACTCATTTTCGGAGATAGAGTCACCAATGGAGTTGAGAGAATGAACAATCCTTTTGAGATGGAGTAAGAACTCAGTGATCAGACGATCACCTTTCTGCATACTGCGTGCGCAACTGTCGCGCCTTAGCTTTAGTTTGTGAATGGAAATCTGAATGAAACTTGTCCCTTAGTTGGAAGGAGTGCTTGCATCCAAAAACACGAGCAAGGAATGAAGCAAAGAGGGACAATTGCAACCACGAGAGGAGAAGTTGATCTTGCGTTTCCTAAATAGTGTACTTGGGATTCTCTTTTCCTAGATCACAAGCAGAGAGGGAGAGATACTACGACAAAATAAGGGGATTTAACAACAAAACATTGAAGGCGGTGTGCCTTGATAGCTGGTTCAGTCTGTTGCTTCCAAATAAAAAAAACTTGTTTCAGAAAGCTTCTCCAATACAAAATATGAGAAGAGGACTAGGGAGGGTGCAGTGGACGGGCCAGGAATGTCAGCCATAGAAACAAAAAAAAAAAATTAAGCTTTGGATACCATGATAGAACTGAGAGAGAGGGATAAACTTAAAATTCTGTATATTTCATTGTATGAAGTAGGTGCAAAATACATAGTTATATAGACCCCTATTAGGTGCAGCCAACATGAACTACTAACAGAATCAAAACAGACTGTCAGAAAAATAGATTCTAAAAGATTTGATTATTTACACAATAAAAAATAGAAAAAAGGGGCACCGTATTATCATAAGGATAATCATACTTGTTAAAATATGGCTAACCACCGTATTATTTGCAATTGGATATAATGATTCCTCAATGCATGGAACTAGCTCCAATTTTTATCAGCATTGCTACTGGCTTACCTTTCCGTAGCAAAGAAATGCTACTGCTTTTTACCAAGTCTTATGGCTTCTAAAAACAAAAACAGCAATAAGAAACTAATAATTTGATACAAAGCAATCCCAATAACATTCTGAAGGCTTATTGGCATACTTACCTTCTATCCTGCTAACCACATTCTTTCTTCCTCGTAATAGACCTGTCAACTTGAAAATGTAAGATCAACCAGTGCATAAAAACAAGTACAGTAAGTTACTTACATTCAAGCTAGTTTAGTATATCCATAAAAATGGTGTCTAAAATGCATTTAATTAGAATACACTAATAGTATAAAGGCCATTTTTATCCTGTCATCCAAGCACGAATTGGCATATTGACGTTTGTGCTACTAAAGCCAAAAGTAGAAATATTTCTAACTAATCGAGAGTGTAAAATCTTAAAGATGATGATGTATCAAATGAAACTAAAAATTAATCGGGGATTATTTTCTCCGTGATTTCACATGAGAACCCCCCATCAATTGATTTGTCACCCCTGCGACTACGAACATAGAAACTAGCCATTAAAGAGAAAGAAACAGTGACATTAACAAGAACAGCTCATAGAAGCTTGTTACCTGACCCACCAAAAGCATAAATTATGAGAAGGATAGTTCCCTGAGATTTTCAATAAAAAAATAAAATTATTAACCTCATAAATTTATTACCAAAACCGGATGAGCCCAATTCCCATGGGTGGATCCTAATCATCAAACAGCAGCCAAATTGAGAAAAGGATGATAAATTACCAAGAGGACAAGAGATATGGACAGTGGGGAAGTTTTGGATTTGGAATTGAAGACTCCAGATAAGGAAAAAAACCCATCACCACGTTTGGTGGAACTTGGTTGTCTCTTTGACATTACTTCTTATTGTGCCTGCAAAACAAAGATCAGCATTGTTGGGAAAGGAATGAAATTGAAGAAACAAGTGAGCAGTGATGAAAATGGAAATGAAATTTAATGAGAAGGGAGAGTGAAGCACCTTCTTTTATTAGATGGCATTCATAACTTCATTCAACAATGAAGGAAGTTTAGAGATCTGAATCTGAATATATGAGAAAATAAGAGATGAGAAGCATAGCAATTGTAATTGCATTTGCATTTGCATAACGTTACAGCACCAACTTCAACAGATCTGGCGCAAACCGCACTACTCTCATTTTCATTCTATTCTTCTATGCGGAACTACAATAAAAAAAAGTTTTATATTTAAAGCAAGAACCACTCAAGCTTAGTATCAATTCTTATACAAATAAATATTTTAATTTTAATTCATATTCAAACTTTACCTCATTTTCAAATAAATAATTTAAAATTTTATTCTATTTTGATTGATCCTTAGAATTTATTAATTTTTATAAATAAACATCTAAATTTTAAATTACTTGAATTATTTCTTGAATTAATCAATCGTTTATTTACTACTTTTTCTAAGATGTTCGACTTAAATAATTTAAATTAAATGTTCATGAATTATTAATTTTTTTCTTTTTTCTTAAAACTTTTTTGTATATAAATTAAATGAGAATTTATAAATAAAGGAAATAATAAAATCATTTAAAAAGCTCAGTTTAATATTACAACAATCTTTTATAGATTAAATCTGAAATTGCTTATGTAAAATTTTGTAGTTCTGTAAAACTCTAGTACCTGATTATCATGGAGGAACAATGTTTATTACGAAGAATAATAATGACTTGAAGATAAATACATTAGTTATTGGGGATGTAATGCTATTTCTTAAAATTATAATATTTGATAGTAATTACTATGTTAAATTAGTCTTTTGGTCTCTCTATTTGTCATGAAATTTCAGTTTGGTCCTCAAATTTTTTGTTGTCTCAATTTGGTCCTCATTTCTTAAAAATGACTCAATTTGGTCCTCACTGTTAACATTGACCAAATGGTGTTAAAGTTAACGTCACGTGTTAATTTCTAGTTTTTTTTGTTTTTTTTAATATTTTTTTAATATTTTTTATTTTTTTTTATTTTTATTTTTGACACGTGTCACTTCACATTTGTGCCACGTGTCAAAGTGACACAATTTGGTCTTTATATTTGTTTTTAGTTTCAATTTAGTCCCAATTTTTGTAAAAATGAAGCACTATTATCCTTCCTTAAATTGACACTAAATTTACTTTTTTATAAATTTTATGGTGATATTCTTACTAAAATTAATGTTTTTATTAAATATTTCTGTAAATATTTCAAATTAACTTTAAATTTTATACAAAACATTAGACTTTGATTTTGTTTTGAACTTGAAATTTAGTTCCTAAACTTATGTGTGACAAGTTATTTGATTTTTAATTTTTACTAAGTTTGTATAATATGATACACTTGATGCCTTTATATATGATGACAAAATTGTTAACTTTTTAAATTAAGTTTGGGGTTTAATTTTGTTTAATAATAAAACTAAAAAAAATTATTTAAAAATATTTCTACAAATATTTAATAAAAACGTCAATTTTATTAAGAATATCATCATAAGTTGTATACAAGGATTAAATTGAGTCTCAATCAAAGCAGGACAATATTGCTTCATTTTTACAAAAATTGTGACTAAATTGAAACTAAAAACAAATATAGGGACCAAATTGAGTCACTTTGACATGTGGCACAAATGTGAAGTGATACGTGTCAAAAATAAAAAAATTTTAAAAAAATCAAAAATATATTAAAAAAATTCAAAAAAACCAGAAATTAACACGTGGCGTTTACTTAACACGTCTGGTCAAAGTTAATGGTGAGAATCAAATTGAGTCATTTTTAGGAAAATGAAGACCAAATTGAGACAACGAAAAACTTGAGGATCAAACTGAAATTTCATGACAAATAGAGGGACTAAAAGAGTAATTTAATCATCTGACTAATATGATTTTATATGAGAATGATATAAGTATTGAGTTAAGGAGTTATGTGAATAAGATATTTAGACCTTATTAATAGTTTGAGTCATATATATGAAAGTATCAAGTGGTGAAAAGTTGGAGATTCATGTTACTTATTTGGAGTTATATGCAGGAATTACCATATTGGATACCGTATAGATTGAATTGGAGCCAAAGAAAATTTCAGATGAATAATTCAAAGATTACATATGTCATATAAATTAAATTGGGACAAAAAGAATCAATAAATTTTTATATGAATAATTCAAGGTCTGACTATTATTATGTATAATATATGTAAGGTGTTAGTCTTATATATTTCAACTTAATACTATTTCTCGTGATTTATTCATGCCATCGGTGAGATAAAGAATATAATTGATTTATTTATTTATTTATGATTTTATGTAAAATTTTATGTAATTGTATTTAATTCATTATAATTGACAAAATTAATTTATTTTGCAAAAATGCAGATTATGTAGTTAAATAAAATAAAATAAATATACAACTTAAAATACTAATATTCAAATGAATAGGTTTAACTATGCTTCAATTTAAGAGTTACATACAACGTGACAAAATTGATGCGAGTTTAATTATATTCGTTTAATTTAGGAGAAATAACAAGACAAAGACAAAGTTGATGCGAGTTTTGTTTTTATTTTTAAGGTTAAAATATTTTATTGTTTCATCTATTTATACCAAAATTTCAAATAAGTCCTCAAATTTATTTTAATTTCTAGTAGGTTTATATTTTTAAAAATATTAATGGAGGATGTGTTATATGTTAGCTCCTCATTTTTTTGAATTTTTTATTTTTTTTAAAATTATTTATGTCATGTGGCATGCTATTATGGTGACACGTATAAAGTCATTGTCTGAATCTCAATTCATTTCATGTATTTGTTATTTTGATTCTATTTCAGTTCCTTTTTTTTTTTTTAATTTTAAATTTCATTCCCTCCCAATTGAGACCAAATTTAACTTTTATATAAATATTATAATGATATTTTTATTACATATTTTTAACAATATTAAGTTTATTTAAATTTATATTTTACATTAAATTCTATTTTTTAATTTTAAAATTTTAAATATATTTATTTTAACTTGTTACAAAATTGTTTTAAAATTTTATATTTAAATTTATAAAATTTTTATTTTTAAACCAACTCTAACATATGTATATAAATTATTTAAAATAATTTTGTGACAAGTTAAAATAAATATATTTAAAATTTTAAAACAAAATATAAGTAAAGTTTAATTTAAAATTTAAATTTAAATAAACTTAATATTGTTAAAATATTTAATAAAAATATAAATTTTAATTAAAATATCATTATAATATTTATATAAAAGTTAGATTTGGTCTCAATTTAGAGGGGATGAAATTAGAAAAATTTTAAAAACTTATGGACTGAAATGGTATCAAAATAACAAATATATAAAAAAAATTGAGATTTAGACAATTACTTGACACATATCACCATATTGACTTGACACGTGGTACAATACTGAAAAAAAATGTGGCATAAATAATTTTCAAAAAAAAATTATTTTTTTAAAAATTTTGAAAAATAAAATAAAAATCAATTAAAATGAGGAATTGACACGTGATATATCCTTAACACCGTTAACACCATATTAATTGAATGAACCTAATTATTACACATTTTCAAAAATATGGACTTAATTGAGACTTAAAAAAAATTTAGGGACCTATTTGAGATTTTAGTACAAAAACATATACCAATGGAGTATTTTAACCTATTTTTAAAGCAAAAATTCATATTTATATTGTCCTTATTTTTATTAGATATGAATTTGTTTTTTTTTTATCTATTTTGGCCAACGACTTCATTTGTACATGCATATGAATGGCCTCAAACATTAATTAAATAATTTTTTATAAAAAATAAGAATTAGATAAAAAAAAATGATATTGTCAAGTATCCTATTCAAGGAAGAGTACAAGAAAGAGTACGATCTTTCATAAACAAAAAAATAATAAGAGAATGATGTGAAATAAGACATGGATGAATGACACCATAATCTAGCAGCTATCGATAAGTCAGGTGAAGATTCTCCACAAAGATATAAATCTTTGATAATAACCCATAATAGAAACACCACAATCAATAAGATTGATAAGTCAAAAAAAAAATCGCTACCAAAATGTTAATATTTGATAAGAACCTGAGGCCTAACCTAAGAACAAAAAAAAAAAAATCCTCTCTTTAATGAAATCAAATTTAATTTATGACTAAAAATATCTATATTAGTTTTTCGTACCACTATATACAGGAACATAAAGCAAAAAGTCCAAAAACATAAAAAACATAAACTAATTTCTAGATTTCTATAAAAAAGTCCAAAACCATAGAAACATAAACTAATTAACCTTCAAAATGTGTTATGAGTCATGATTTTCATATCTTTTAAATGTTTAGTCGCTTGTAGAATCAAGAGTCTTGAATAGATTTATTCTTCCAATATTTTGCTCCTTGCATTTGTTATAGGTACTTTAAATTGTAAAAGTTCATCTTTAAGTTCTACTTGTATGGAATCCAAAGATAGTCATCTCTCACAAGTTCATTCTTTAAAAAGGAAATTAAAAAAAAAAAAGAACCAAAAGATAAAAATTAAGATAATTTTTTTACATTACTTAATAAATTTATGGTTTATAGGATTACACACTAAAAAATCGATAATCAAACAATATTATATGATAAATGATGAATAATAAATAAAAATATTAAAAAAAAAACACACAACTTATCTATCATGTCACACTACTAAAAATTCTCATATATATATGACAATTTTCTTCCAAATTTGTTAAAAAAAATTTGTAGAAAAATACTTTTTCGTACTATTTTTTCTAAGAATTTTAATTGATAGATAATTCCTTTGTGAGTAATTGTTTCTTATAAAAATATTAAATTCGTAAATATTCCTTACAAATTTTATTGCGAAAAGTGTTTTATACAAAATATTTTGCAAAAAAATTAACAACAATTTCCTACAATTTTTTTTTATAACAAAATTTATAAGTATTTTCTAAAAAAAAAAATCAAAAAAAAATTGAAAAAAAATATTATTTTTTTTAGTAGTGTCATGTAGACAATTTAATTCAATAAAATTAGGGTTTATATTGCTTGAAATACGTACATGATCACTTGAAAAAAATTATACGGTATTATTCTCCATTGTTTCTGATTTAAGAAATTGAATACTACTTATTTCTATTCAACCAATACAAGTATCAATACTTTAGATAATTTATTTAACATCCTACTTTTATTATTAAAATTTTGCATAGATTTGATCGCAAATTTTAAAAGGTTTCTTTTAAGTCCTCAATGTAAAATATATATATATATATATATATATATATATATATATATATATATATATATATATATAATTTAAGTTACTTGAAAGATTAAAATAAGTGTTTTGTACTATTTAGAATTTAAGGTTTAACTTTTTTTAGTCATTCAAAATTAGTGTAGGAAAAAACAGAATCATTCTAAATTTAAAATATTAAAAATGAATTTAAACCAAAAGAATAAATGTAGGAGGTGGGTGACTACTTTATAAATGCAAAAATAGAGATGGTCATCGTAAAATAGAGTAAAATACAAACTCTTGAATGTCAATAGAGTGATAAGAAAACTAAAATCCAAACATCTAAGGTCCATTCGGTAGAAAAAATATATAAAAGGATAAAATATGGTTTTTGATCCTATCAAATTTTAGTCATTTATTTTTAATTTTTATTTCTAAAAAATGTGGAATGTTTTAATCCTTTATAATATTGATAATTCCCCTTTTATAAAATTAAAGGAAAAGTTAGTTGAATTTATGAGTTTTGGAACAATAGATATTGACAATAGAAAATTTTTCTTTTCGACCAAAGAGTTTCATTTTTCATTTGAGTTTGTTTGCGTATTATTTTCTCACACCGAATGTTTTCTTATTTTACTTAGAAAGAAAAAATATATTTTAAAATTAATAAATAATTTAAAACAAATAATAATGAGTTTAAATAAGAGTTAATGGAAAGGTAGGTTAAGTAGTGTGGTGTAGTGACGTTATGAAACACAAATAAACAAATTAGACGTTAGATATAGATAGCATACCTCGTAAGTTGTTGCATCAAGACAGATTAAGGTTGAGACATTTCCATGCATGTATATTTGTTGTCTCCCAGCATCCTAACCTACACTCATCTGAATGTCAACAAAACATCACACTTTCTGTTCGAAAAAATAATGGCATCATTTGTTTGTGTTTCTCAAAATTTAGCATATTTTCAGACAAGTTTGTAGTTTCACGACGTAATGCTTCCCCTACGATCCATTGGCTTCTATGCTGCCACACCACTTCAAAATAAAATACTGTATATGTAGCTTTAATTATGCATGAAACAGTCTTTTGGTAATTATCTCATGGAAAAATGTAGCAGAAACAAAAGCTTTAAGCGCATTTCTGTCTAAGTATAACTATAAACTAGTGATAAAAATACTTATAATTTTTTTTTTTTGAATGAATGTTTTAGAAAGTATTTTCTAAAACATTGACTTTTGACCATGTTTTTGAAATTACGTCGCAACATGCTAGTTTGCCTCAACGTGCGGTGCAAAGGAAATATGGTGCAGTAGGAGGCGCGATGCGAGGATTTTAAATTAGGGTTTGAGGGAATATTGACCTAAGGGTAAAATGGAGATATTCAAATTTACGGGGGTGCAGGCCGAAAACATGGGAATACAGAAAGAAGAAGCCTACTGGACTTCTTCTGGTTCAGTGGATCTCAGCTCTCCGCTGGAGCAAAATAAAGGTTCTTTCTTCCTGCACTTCCAAAATTTCTTCTACACCTCCAAAATTTCTTTAAATTTTCAAAAAATCCTTTGACCATTTAAAGAAATTTGCAAACAGCACACTCTCAAAATTATGTTGACTTCCGGAAGTCAAAATGTATCACTGGAAGTCGATTTCCGGAAGTCAAAAAATATTACGGAAGTCGACTTCCGTAAGTCAAAAAATTAATTTTATTTTAAATATTTTTAATTCTTTTTAAAATTTATGTTTTCTAACTTTTAATTCTTTTAGTTTATTATTTATTATTTTATTTCTTTTTTATGTTTTCATATTTCTTAATATATATTTTAAAAAATATTAATATCTATATATAATTTTATTTTTATTTAATATACTAAAAAATAAATATAAATATAAATATAAGTAAAATTAAAATAATATTAAACATTAAATAAAAAGAACAAAAAAATAAAAAAATTATTCTCCTTCATTTAATTTTATTTAATATTTAAATTAATTTAAAAATAATAAAACTTTAAATTAAAAAAAAAAGAAAAAAATATATATATGTATATTCTTCTTTTTTTTTAATTTTAAATTTCATTATTTATATATATATATATATATATATATATTATTTTAAATATGATTCGTTTAATTCTTTTTTATTTTTATTGAAGTTTTAATAAATTATATAAAAATAAATTTAAATTTAAAAATATAAAAAGATATATAATTGAAAAAAAATTTTAAATTTGATTAAATTAAATTTTTAAATTTTAAATAAAATTAAAAATTCAAATAAAATATAAAATATTATACACATGAAATATATAAATAAAATAATTATAATAATATTAATAAATAAATAAACAAAAATAATTTAAATTAAAATAGTAAAACTTTACCTAAAAACAGAATATATATATATATATATATATATATATATATATATATATATATATATATATATATATATATATATATATATATATATATATATATATATATTTTTTTTAAATTTAAAGTTTTATTATTTTAATTTAAATTATTTTTCATTTTTTTATTTAGCATTTTTTTTAATTATTTTTTATTTTCTAAAATATTTATTTTTAAAATTTATATATTTTATAATTTTTAATACGTGTTTTAAGAAACAAAATAAAATAAAAGGTAGAAAACATAAATTTTTAAAAAGATTAAAATATTTAAAATAAAATTAATTTTTTGATTTCCGAAAGTCGACTTTCCGTAATGTTTTTTGATTTCTGGAAGTCAGACATCCGGTAATAGTTGACTTCCAGTAATGATTTTTGACTTCCGGAAGTCGACTTCCGGTAATGATTTTTGACTTCCGAAAGTCGACTTATGGGGATATATTTTGACTTTCGGAAGTCGACATCCGGAAGTAATTTTGGGGGTGTGATGTTCGTGAATTTTCTTAAATGGTTAAAGGATTTTTTGAGAATTTAAAGAAATTTTGGAGATGAAAAAGAAATGTTTGGAGGTGTAGGAAGAAAGACCCCAAAATAAAAACAGTGAGCCCATTTATGCAGAGTAGGCCCAATCAATTATCATTAACAACCAAGAGATTTTTTTTTACCATATGTCCAGTTGTGAGGGTTTTTGACAAGCTTTCCTGTAGTGATACACAATTTATAGCCATCATTATATAAAGAAAACGATGGAAAAATTTAATAAAATGAAAATGAATTCAATGGTTTGTATTGAATCTAAAAAGAAAATGAAGCAATGCATTACGTTTTCACGCTACAAAAGAAAAGAAAAAGCAAAACAATTGAAGGAATAACCATCTAGTTCGACAATAAGTGCATTACTGATCATCAAATGCATTTATAAGAAGAGTTTGAATTTTTATTTTACTTGAAAAAGAATAGTTAAAAAAGTTATTTTGGTGGCTTTAAACAAAATTCATTATCAGTATTTTTAGTCATATCTATAATTAATAGCTGTAAAAGCAAAACGCAAGCAAGGCTGGTGCTGGTGATTAAAGTGGTTGATAATACAAAAGTACAGGGACCATCCAACTCCAAAAGGCCCAAATTGACTTTGTAATTAATTATGGGTCACCTCCAAAATTTCTTCTACACCTCCAAAAATATTATAAATCCTAAAATTACCTTTTGATCATTTAATTAAAGTTACGCACGTCACATCCCAAAATTATTTCCGGATGTCGACTTTCGATGAAGAATACTTTCGGAAGTCAATTTTTTGAAGTCAAAATATATAACCGAGAGTTAAAATATATTATCGAAAGTTGATTTCCGAAAGTCAAATTATATTACCGGAAGTCGACTTTTCGGATGTCAAAATATATAATCGAAAGTCAACTTCCGGAAGTCAAAATATATTACCGGAAGTCAACTTCCGAAACTCAAAATATATTACCGGAAGTTGACTTCCGAAAGTCAAAATATATTACGGAAGTCGACTTCCGAAAGTCAAAACATGTAACCGGAAGTCAATTTCCGGAAATCAAAATATATTACCGAAAATTGACTTTTGGAAATCAAAATATATTATCGAAAAATCGACTTTCGGAAGTTAAAATATATTACCGAAAGTCGACTTCCGGAAGTCAAAATATATTATCAGGAGTCGACTTCTGGTAATATTACTTTTTGGGTGTAGATGATCAAAGTTAAAAAAGTATTTTAGGTAGTTTTGTAAAATTTGGAGATGCTAAAGAAATTGTTGGAGGTAAAACAACCTTAATTATTGCAATCTTGGGGACTTCATCATATTATATGGAAGAAAATAATAATAAAAAAAATTAATGTCTGTGTTAGTGGTTTGTGGGTTCATCTGCCAATATGCTGGCATAAACAACCAAGATTAACCTCTCTTCATCCATGATAAATGTTGTGTAAGACTATAAATAATATTAAAATAAATTTTGTTTTCTTTTTTTAGGGTAATATTAATTATACTTTTTCACTAATATTATAATAATTATTATAATAAATGTTTTTAAAATGTAGGACTATGCATATGTTAGTGTTACTTAACATAAGCTAATGAAAGATGAGTTGAGTTTACGTAATGATATTTTTACCTTTTTATTTTTCATTTAGTTGTTAGTTAATTTGTTGGGAAAAAATAACATAGTTTACTAGGTTCAACAATATTTATTGCATATTTTTAATTTCTATATAAAAGCTTTAAAATAAACAAAAACAAATGTGGGAACTATTATTTTAGCTGTGAATGTAATATACTCTAAGGCTAATTTTGTATAATTGTTAGTTTTTTTTTTTTTCATTACTGTTTTGGTATGCATAAGGAACTTAAAGTCTTGTCATGAAAGTCAAGTATTATAGTTTTTAGAAGAAAAAGAAAATACTGACTAGTGCCCTTTATGCGACTGGTTTGAGTGAAATGTTTTACGGAAACGCATCAAAATATACTTTTCTATAACGTACTCATATAATTTTCAATAAAAACTTTCTCTTTTCAACAAGACCTATATTTTGATTGTGAATGTTAATTTCCATTAGCCAATGTGAATATATACATAAACTTTATTTAACCCACGCCTTACTGTTATTATATTATGTACCGGATTAGGGATGTCAACGGGGTGGTAGGGTACGGGTAGTAGCTCTCTCGTACCTTACTCGCTGGATAAATATTTGTCTCGTACCCGTATTCATATCCGTCGGGTATCCGTTATGCGGGTACCCGTCTATTTTTTTCATATCCGCAGGTATCCACGGGTATCCGCGGGTATTTACAAAAATATTTTAAAAAATAAATATTTAACAATAATTAGTGCTTA
>Ga0214543_1004636_pt1 | contig 25922 bp, 15 predicted proteins | sample CNSS2metaG_FD_160094 | JGI IMG/M metagenome (GOLD analysis project Ga0214543, IMG submission 160094) | Root nodule microbial communities from cowpea collected in UCLA plant growth center, Los Angeles, California, USA - CNSS2 | ecosystem: Host-associated > Plants > Roots > Nodule | place: USA... | reverse complement strand
AAGGGAGATGATTGGTGGAGGCATTCCCATGAGGATTCTAGGCCAAAAGAGGAAGGAGACCAAGTGACCTTCTAAGGCATAAACCACAAAGGCAAAATGAGACAAGGTACATGTCTACTTTTGCTTTTGCTTTATACTTTTTGCTTTCCTCTCTCTTCCACTTCATCCAAGTGCTCCAATCACCAAGTGCCACCTAGCCATGCTCTACTTTCTCTTAATTACCTACAAAGCAAGACAAACAAGGATTAGCATGTTGGTTTAAGTTAATCTAATCTTGGTCAAAGGTCAACTTTGGATCAAAGTCAACAAGTCAACCAAAATAAATCAACTAGAAACCAACTTAGGGAATTCAAACTAAAGTAATGCAAAACAAAGATAAAGGTGATGAAATAGAAGACTCCCCTCTAGACATGCTTCTAGTGATCCTTCTTGATGGAGCTTCTAAGGAGGTGGTCATGCCTTCATCATTTGCTTCCTTAAGTTTCCTTCTGTCTTTTTATCAATTAATATTACATAATGAAGCTTTGGTAGCGATGATTTTGTTTTAGTGACTAAAAATGTTGTTATAAAAGGAGATAAAAGAAAGAAAAGAGCACTACAAGAGCAAATAAAAAGTGCCAAAAAAAACTGTACAAAAGATTAAAAGAAAGTGGCCAAAATTGTGCATTAGAAGCATCACTAGCAATTGCATTTTTTTTATTCTAGTAATCTGTTTTAAATTGCGCACTTATTTTGTTTGTTTTATCACAATTAATTGATAAGTGAAATTTCATATCTGTTTGAAATATATTTTGTGTAAGACCTTCACAAAAAATACAAAAAAAAGAATCAAAGTAATATGTTGAGAAATGAAAAAATGATAAAAATTTGAAGTGAAGGAATATGTTTCTGTTTTCTGTCTGACAACATTGTGAAAATCATACTAAAATGCATTTTTAAGGTTGTTTTAGTCTATTTTCATTTGGCCTTAACAAAGGTGGATTAGTTCACTTGTTTTGGTTCCAATTTTGAGATTAGAACAAGCTTCTTTGCAGTTTATTACAATTTGCTTTTTGTTTTTAATTTGTCAATCTATTCTAGCACCTATCTTTAGGTAAAATCTTTTGTGTGCTTACCTTGTTTCTTACCTTATTTTTAGTTTGTCTTTCTTTATTAAATCTTTGAGTATGTTTCACATATATTTCACTTGACTTTTGCAATTCTTTCATTTAAGCTTTTTCTTGCTTTTCCTTCTTGGCTTTTTTGGTTTAGTGTTACATTGTTGGTGAAAGTTCTCTTTGGAGGCGTTCTTACGGGATCGAGTTGTACTCCACAAGTCTGTTGGGCTGCTCTTTTGCTCGGTTGCTGGCTGAATATCTTCCTACTCCGGTGAAGCTCCGATAACGGTGCAAGGGGGCTTGCAAAAGACACTTTGATGCTTAAGTTAGCATTGGTCATGTCAGATATTCAGGGAATATTTTAATGCGTAATCAATGCATAGAACAATGTGCTATTTATATCTTTTTTACATGTGGGTCCTACCTGGAATGGGCTTTTGGGCCGAAATTACCTCTTTTAGCTGTCTCTGGATCCAGTAACAATGGGTGAAATTACATGAAGGGCCTTCAATAGTCACTGGCAGGTGGCCTATGAGTCAATAAGGATGGATACCGCATACTTATGGGAGACTAAGTATGCGGTATCCAGTAAGCGGGCATGTGCGTCTGCAAGGCTGGACACTTCTTGGGCCGCCTAGTTATTTGAGTAGTAAGGGTTGGATGTCTGAGGCTGCTTATTGTGTACTAAGGGATTTCTTGGTACAGAGTAAGCGGCCTTGAAAATTCCTAATGGTCGCTTACTGTGTACTAAGGGATTTCTTAGTACAAAGTAAGCGGCTTTGAAGGTTCTTGATGGCCGCTTACTGTGTACTAAGGGATTCCTTAGTATAGAGTAAGCGGTCTTGGAAGTTCCTGATGGTCGTTTACTGGTGGTCGCTTACTGTATACTAAGGGGTTCCTTAGTACAGAGTAAGCGGCCTTGGAGGTTGTTGATGGCCACTTACTATGCACTAAGGGATCCTTTAGTACAAAGTAAGCGGTCTTGAAAGTTGTTAATGGTCGCTTACTGTGTACTAAAGGGATTCCTTAATACAGAGTAAGCGGTCTTGAGGGTTATTGGTGGCTGCTTACTGTGTACTTACACTTGGTTCATGGTATGGTTGGGACATAAGGTAACAAAATACTCAAGGTAGCATCTTAGGAAGTGGAAACCAAAGTGGAACTCTAAGCTACAAGTGAAGTTCACAAAGTGAAATCCAAGCAAACACTTAAGTGAGCCAAAAGAAAAAGAGTGGAGTGAAACACTTGAAGACCTTTAAAGTTTGTGCAAATTTATGATTGTATTCATTTGAGTTGTATTTGTTCAAGCTTTCTTTCTTGTATCTTTTTGGACTAATTAAATGTCTTGGGGGAGCCTTAGATGTTCTCTCATCTTTTAATTAGAACCTTTAAAAATAGTAATAGCGCTTGTAGACGGTGAGTGTGTGTCTTGTAACAACAAGCCTCACCAATTAGGCCGCATAACTTATATTTAATTCTTGCTTTTGCTTAATTTGTTTAGTGTGTTTCTAATTCTAGTTTAGAAGTTTTGTGCAACATTCTTTGAATTCCTTTGCTAGGAAAGACTTGGTACTTAAGCAATCCAGGTGATTCGCCTCTCATTCCTGGAAGAGAATTCAAGAAGTTTGTGATCTACTTCTACTTTAGAATTTCTTAGTTAGACTTAGTCTTTAAAATCAAAAGTCCAAAAATAGTAAACATGTCTAGGCAACCCTCCCTACATAATGCAAGTGATTCTGAGGATTCAATTCATAGCTTAAAACATGTTTCTCAACAACTCAAATCACTTGAACTATGTTGGCAACAAGAGGCAATTTACAAGAAAGACCAACTTGAAAGAGATGGTCAAATTGCTCTCTTGGTTGAACAAATCAAAGCTTTAAATAAAAGAGATGAGAAAGTCCAAAATAAGCTCAAAAGTGGGAGTAGTTCTAGCAAAGGGTCTAGAAGTGGTGCTTCAATCTTTGAAGAAGAGTAAAGGTTAAGTTATGAGAGTATTACCAACAACCTTCCCACGTTAGGAGACCAATAAGAGACCTTACTCCTAGAGAACTTAAAGTGGACTTGCCTTACTTTTTAGGTAAAGATGATGTTGAAGCTTATTTGGATTGGGAGCTGAAGGTGGAACAATTCTTTGCTTGCAACCAAGTTAGTGAAGAAAGTAAAGTGCCTCTAGCAACCCTAAGTTTTCAAGGGTATGATATGTATTGGTGGACTTCTATAGTCCAAGAAAGGCTAAAGAGTAATGGGCCTTCAATTTAATATTGGAATGATCTCAAGTCAGCCCTTATGAGGAGACACATTCCCTCATACTATAATAGAGAGCTCATAAACAAGCTCCAAAGACTCCAACAAAGAAATATGTTTGTAGAAAAGTATAGGCAGAAAATGGAGTTACTTATAATAAAGGCGAGGATAATTGAGGAAGAGGCCATTACTATTTCTAAATTCTTAAGTGGCTTAAACCTTAATATAAGAGATAGAGTTGAGCTTCTACCTTAACAAGATTTGAATGATTTAGTGTAAATTGCATTAAGGTAGAACAACAAAATTTGAGAAAATATTTTTCAAAGAGAAATCAAGTTCAAATTAACTCTTATGTTAAGAAGGATTTCAAAAAAGAGAAAAAGGATGAGCCACCGAGGAATCCAAGTAAAGGGAAAGACAAAGAGGGTAGTGCATCATCACACACTCGCACAAGTGAGATTAAATGTTTCAAATGTTTTGGTAGAGGTCACATAGCATCCCAATGCCCCCACCAAAAAGACCATGATTCTTACGGGTGTTGATAGATGTAGCAGCTAAGATGAAAGTGAAAGTGAGAGTGGAAGTGAGGAATCTAATGTAGAAGATGTTCACCCTTGTGATGGGACCTATTGATGGTTAGAAGGATCCTCAATAATCAACCTAGTCCAGAAGCACTAGCACAAAGAGAGAACATATTTCACACAAGGTGTAAAATTTTGGAAAACACTTGTTCTTTAATTGTGGATAGTAGATCATGTTGTAACTGCTACAAGACTAGGTTGGTTGACAAACTATCTTTGATTGTCTTACCTCATCCAAAACCTTCTTTTCAGCCTCTACAACATTCTCCCTCCTAGCCTAGGCCATTTTCTCCTCGTGATACTTGACTTGCGACAAAGACAAATCCTCAACCAATCTTGCTTTATCACCATCCCTTAATTCCTTTTTGCAATAAGCCGCCAACCTTGTGACCCATAATCAAAGTTTTACTACTAAACTCCAGTAAAGCTTGGATAGCAGCAACAAGATCCATATCATCTAAAGACTTAGTAACATCCTCATCAAGGTTAATGTCCACACCCTTGCGAACACTAACATTTGGCTTCAATCGGCAATATCTCCTTCTGCATATCCTTATACCTCCAAGGATTATTGGTCCAGTAAAATGGGAACGTTGTTTCACTGTTTTCATCATAAAAATGAGCATGACCAGCTAGCTGGCTTTACAACAACTCTAAAGAAATCGTACTTAAAACGTTTAAAGGATTGAGAATATGCATCTAAAATATTGATACCTGGCCTACTAACTAGTGACAACCAGGTAATTGGATCTTTAGGATGTGTGTTATAAAAGTATAAGAAACACTCTCGAGAGGATCGTATATATAATGACCGACATAGCAACCTAAATACATGCAAATAGCCATAACTATTAGGATGTAGTTGAGTAGGTGCTACATTCAACAAACGAAGCACCCCCATGGTGAAGTTATCGAAAGGTAATCGAATGTGCAACTGCACAAAGTGACACATATACATATAGAAGAGTTCCTCGTTGTATTGTTCTCGACTATGACAAACATTGTATATGACACTCACCCTCTTTAACGAGACTATATCCGGTGACATACCTTTTTCAAATGCATAAATACTATTCAGCCAATAATTCAAGACCCTAGACTATCTATATATTGAGAACTACCCTATAACTACTGACAATACCCACTCGTATCTCTCTCTACGCGGTAAGTCATTCTCGCCCAACTCCTCCATTGAATCCTCCCTAATATCGGGAATTGTTTCTATAATCAAACCATATGTTCTAAACAACAAATCACTTATAGAAGAGGTAATAGGCCAACTACCATGAGTACATGTACCACTCATAGACCCCCCAACTAAAACAACTACAAGACATACCTTAAAGAAGATACATGTATGTGGCAATCAGATGTTTTCTTTTGCATAGATATCTTGACAGCACAAACAAGCTAAGAGTCTCGCAAGACTCATAATTACAAATGAACTCCTTTTTATAAACAAATGGTTGCAACCTTTCATGTTCCCGCTTGACTCACTGTCATCATTACTCTTCTACAAAACGTCATAAAAGGCACAATTTACGAGGCAGTCATATACATTCCCACTATCCCCATTTTCCAAGCTAAGCTTCATAACAAAACACTTATACTCTCAAACCTACCCACATGACATCACCTTTCATCAAACCTCTTTGTCATTTACATTCCTTGAGGTTGGGAGCTATCATACCATAGGAAAGTAGAACTAAAGAAAATAGGAATTCTTCTTTTTAAAATAATATATAATAAAATGAAATAAATAATAAAATAAAAATCAGTAATAAAATTCAACACAACAAAGAATTGGTAAAGCCATGTCGCTACAACCTTTAAGGTCGTATGTATTGTATATAGGTCACAAAGGTTAGGAAAAGCCACTTAAGGTCGACAAGGTGAGGTCGAATACTTCTTAACCAAATGTATACGTCCACCATAATAGAGAACTAGCCAACTAATTACCATACCTGGAAATCTACTACAGAAAACTTAACCATAAGCTTATGAACATAATACTAAAAAGATGACCACATGCGAACCACCCCAAACATACACACCCCAGGAAACTAATTGATATAAAGAAAACGACTATGCAACATAAGTAAAAGCTATGGTCGGTAACATGGCAGCAGACCGGTATATAGTCAACCCCCTCTCGTTTTTCCAACTTTTAACTTAGACAAATATAAGATAACCTTCCATTGAAGCTTCTGCTAGAAAATTAGGCCTAGGAAGACAAACCCAAATAACCTTAATCAATGGGCCCAAAGCCCAAACCCAGCAAGAGTAATTAAGGTAATTCAAAGGTAAAAAAACTATTATAAATACAAATGGACCCCTGTAATTAAGGACGCACATTTAATTAATCACTAATTTGAGATTTGACCTAGAGAGAAGCTTTGTGTTAACTTGTGAGTTGGAATTCCTTTTTATAGATAATCCCCATTTTGGACATACGAAGAACGAATACTAGAACCCATTGTGAAGTTCATAGTTCGATGCAAGGTATTATCTCGACCTTGTAAGAACAACAAATAATTCAATCTATATTGTATATTAGTACAGTCTTACAACATAATATTATAGTATGATTATATTACAAGACTATACCTAACATGATCTAATATTACTTAACCATATAGACAACTAACTCTTCAACCACAGGAGGTGCCTTTATCATGTGTATCTCAATCTATTCACACCAATAAGGTGATCATTGCAAGAGAAGAACATAACACATAACAAACAAACAAACAAGGGAGGGTAAACTAATATATAAAAAGAATATTATATATGGAACATATAATTCAGGTTATAAGATTTCATCAATCCTTCATCAACACATACAATTCATAAGAGAAGACTATAAAAGACTCAATTATCCGGATACAACCATTGATGTTAAATCTCAGGGGGGATCTTGCACTTGTGGTGGTCTTTACTACTCTATAAAGTCATTGTCAATGAGTTTCACCCTACCATACACAAGGTTAGTCCATTAACATCTTTGACCAAGGTAAAAGCCCTAGACTAGGACCTCCTACACCTCTCACCATATACCTCATCCTACTCTACCTGATTCTGAATGATTATTAGAGCGACAAGATAACGTCCACAATCTAAACTCCTACATCAATTCATACACTACCGAACAAATAATGGAATCTCCCGGTGGAATTTCTTTCTCCAAAACAAATCATATTTTACTTGAACGTGTATGTAATTATGTTTTAAAATTAGAAAGAACAACATTTAACATTTTAATTAATGGAGTTATAAATCTAAGATGTAATAATTGAATGTGTTTTTAGAATGTAAGACTTTTTCATTCCTTTTATTATTTAATGGTCATTAAATAGTCTTTGTTGTTAATACAATCAATTGGCAAAATTTAATTTGTTTAATGTCAATTAGTGAATTTTTAGAAGTTTTGAAAAATTGTATCTAACTCCTAGAAAATAGGTAATTTTTAGATAAATATATTTTTGTATATCAAAAAATTTAAAATTTCATACAAAAACTTAAAATTTCATCTAAAAACTTAAAATTTCATAAAAAAATATATTTTTATTGTAGGTTATACCAAAGTGATAAATTTAAGATTTAAAAATACATTCCGAATCATAAAACTAAAAAGTTTTATTTTATGTTAAAATCAACTACTTTTTTAAGAGTAAGTTTTGAGAAAAAATATTATCGAAGCGATGTTTTATAAAATTATTTAATTTGACTAAATTACATAATAAGATGTTAAAAACAATGCGACATAATAAAATTCGGACCAAAAAAATTAACACTTTGTTAATAACCTAAAAATGACATGAGAGTGGTATAAAAATAAAGCAAACCATGTTTTATAAATAAAAAACTGAAAATATATTAAGGTTTTATAGGAATTAAAAATAAATTTAAATATATTTCAAACTATAAAGATATATTTTAGCTTTTAAATATTATATCATGAGCAAAAATATTTAAACTTATATTTTAAATTTGTTAATGTAATGTAATTATGTTTTTTAATTTTTCAAGAGTTAACTTTTTACTATGTAGCATGGTTGATCAATTGTTTTTTTTATTAAACAGTCATAAAGTTTAAACATATGTAGTCTCAACATCCCTGTTTTATTTATTTATTTCTATAAGTTTTAAGCCATATAATTAATTTAGATGTCATTTGATATAATTCATTGTTTTTTACATAGTTTTTTTTAATTTGTAACGATCCAAATTAATGGATAAAATATTATTAATTATATTATTACATAATTAATAGTAGACAATAAAAAAATATGAATATTTACATATAGTATGTATTTACAAATTATCCAACGTCAAAAAAAAAAGTCATTGTTGTTTATTATTATCACTTTCATTATTTTCTGTGCTCACATGCAATATATGATTATAGCAAGTGGACACAACAACACAACAAAAACACATAAGGTAAACTAGTTAAAATTGAAACATACCATGCATAATTTTATCACCATCGTCTCAAATCAATAATTCTTATCAAAAATCAAATGTTTATCATACAACATCTTAACCCAATCCTCATGATCCATTCATAACATAAATATTTACTCTACTTGTAGAAGACTCACATATTACTATATACGTATTATAACTTACTCCTACCTTCAAAAATTTGAGCTTCTACACCCGCTTAGTGCCACCTTGCTTGGAGAAGGAGCCATCACAAAGGCAGTATAGTATCAGAAATAGACAAACTTTTCAATACATCACTAACATCATTTCAATGTAGTCACTACAATCACATATCTTATCTTAAATAATAAATTCAATATACACACAAAATCGAAAACCCTTTAACTTTACTCATTCATACATTTGGAACATTTAATTTTTCCCAGTGCCTTCATTCCATTGCCCAACGAGGCAACTTGGAAGTTAAGCTTGCTCATAGGTAGCATGGTTCTCCGAGCAAAATCATGCTACTCAAGCTCTTTGGATTTTGTTTAAATTTTTTTTCGCTTAGTCGAGAAAATGGTTGACCCAATGATTGAGTACTAGGAGAAAAATCTTTAAAATTTCATGAGCGAAACTCGAACTTGCCCAACAAACATTATCACTCCATTCTCTGGATTTTTAAAATAACATAGCCCGTAGAAGCAAAATTTGCTTGGTGCACCCAACTTGGGATGGCCTACCCAACGAGAAGAAAGTTGAGTGCTCATTAGAATGTAAAATTTCCATTCATGCCCAATGACTCTAAGATCCTGCCTAGCAGTTTTGAGATCTTGCCTAGTGAAATTACATAATTCTTAAATTGATATGTATTAAATTGGCCTATTGGACCTATTTGAGTCATTTTACTCTTTTATACCAAAATATATCTAATTTAATGCAAATTATGCTCAGATAACCCTTTTTACAATACATATACATCATAGATCAATTTAACCACATCATGAAGTTCAATTAAACAAAACAAAATCAATAATTCAAACTGAATTTAAATGTTCCAGTTAGGCCTATCCCAGTAAAGCATTTATACTAAAAATGTTTTTTTTTTCATTTAGCTAGTTTGACTCAATGACAACCTAACTGAATGCATAAACAAACATCTCAAGTTATCATATATAACCTTAATTGAATCACCATATAAATAACCATCCAACAAGAAAAATCAACATTTTCATCAAATTATCTCATATTCCTCATCATCATAACTCCAAACAAGTAATAACACAACTTTTACTAGCTTTTCTTACCTAAAATAACTTTTCTCAAAACTAAAGCTCTACAACTCAAGAAATAAGACTACCATCAACTAGAGACCAAGAATAAGGTATCCAAAAATGACGATAATTAACAATATGGTAGAACAAATTGAGAAAAACAATTCTCCCAACTAATCTCACAAAGATTGATGACAAAAAACATATTAAACTAAGAGAAAAAGGAAACCTTAAAGTAAATGAAAACTTTGTTTGAATTTTTGTTCGAACAATAATGATCTTAAGTTGTTCACCTATTATAAAGTGTGATCAGATTCTCAATTGATAACCTTACAATTAGAGTTGTCAAAATGGGTTGGAACCCGTGAGCCAACCCGACCCACCACGAGTTCAAGCCGGATTGGGTTAATTTTCTTTTTACAAATCTCAATACGGGTTAATTTTTGATCCGACTCACCCGGGTTGAACCTGTGGTGAGCTGGGTTGGGTCACCAACTCGTGAATAAAGGGTCACATAAGTGTTTTTTTATTATAATGGGTTTTGCATTTGGGTCAGGTTAAATTGGTATTTTTAGCCAACACATTGGTAATTTGTATTTTTGTGGTTTTGGTTTGTATTTGGAGTTTAACATCCTTTTGGATTGTATTTGGATTCTATTGAAGTTTATTTATATTTTAATCCTAAATATAAATTAGTTTTTCTTAGGTGGAAGAAAAAAATTGTATTTTTTTAATTAAGTGAACCAGTGAGCCAACCGTTTTGACCCACCAACCCATGGTAAGCCAAGTCGGGTTCAATTTTTTTTTGACTCGCTAATAAGTGAGTCGGGTTGGGTTGACTCACTAAGTGGCCAACCCGTGATGGTTTTACGTTTTGACAGCTCTACTTACAATATTGTCTAAAATTTCCCGTATTAATATCTTTCATTAAATCTTATTATGACATCTTTTACAATTTCTTTATTCACTATTGTACGGTAAGGTTCAAATAGGCCGAATACTCCTCGGACTAACGAGGTGAAATAAGTCGGTTACCTCCAAATTACCCCTGTGGTCGAGAACTCACGTCAAGGAGTTACCTAGCCATAAACAAAAGAACGAGAAGTCAACCATACAAGCACCATGCTAAGTACACTCCAAGTAACTAAAAGTAGACGACCATAAGACATAAGTAGGGAATGAAATAAGATAATATGGCAGTAGACCGCTATGTACACACCTCACATCATAACCTTAACTTAGACAAATCTTAAGGAACTTTCACTAAAATCCATTGATAGATTCGGCCAATGGAAACAATAACAAGCCTAATTAACTTCAAAATAAAAGATTCAAGGCCCATAAACAAGCCCAGTTGATTAAGATGAAAGTAAAAAGGCAAAATGATTTTTATAAATATAAGTGGACCCCATGACCAAAGGTACACAATTCCTTAATCACTAATCCCAAATTTAACCTTGAGAAAAACTTTGTGTTGACTTGAACGTTGAAGTTTCTTTTGTAGGTACAATCCTCATTTGTGACAAAAAGGAGACAAATACTTAATAGGCAGTCTAGAATAAGGACACAGAAACCCGTTTGAAGAGTTTAGAGATTACAATAAGACTTTTCTTCTGATCGCATAATAACATCATATTAATCCAATAGGAACAAGTGTACTCTTTATGAAATACACTATAAAATCAAATGATTTCTATATTTTCATTGAAATGCATACCAGTATATGTAATATGATTATTAAATTTTACAATAATTCTTTTTAAAATTATATTAAAAATATATAATAAATTATATTAATATTTTTTTCTCATCAACATGTTTAATTCTAAAACAACATTATTTGTAGAAAGAAGACGTCATCTTAATTCATATAACTTTTCATATTTTTTTGAACAAAAAATTATTTTATTATTTATTTAATATATTCATCCATGCTCAGAAAAGTAATATATCTCAACCACTATAAAAGGCTTCAGCAATTGCCATTGTTTTTCTTGGTCACTCATTTCCCCTGAAAATACGCTGTTTCTTCGTCAGTCTCTCTAAGTCTTTCTCTCCTCCTTAACCAAGGCTTCCCATAATTTTTTATACTTCCCATTTTTTTAAGCTTGATTTTCTAGGAGAATTTAAAGAACCCACTGCCAGTGTACTCCAAAATTTGAAACCTTTTGAGGTTTTCAGCAAACCCTCTTGTTGCTGTTGAGTGTGGGAGCCAGCCATGCGTGAGATATTAGATATAAGCTCCGATGAAGAAGAGGGTTTGGAGGAGAGTCTTACTGTAACCGATTTCAAATTTATAAGAGAGATGTTGTTCTCTTCTGACGAAGAATCCGATGATTCAGTCAAGGTTGTTGAAATCCGCGAGAACAAGCCTGTGCTGAAGTCAAAGTCTTCAGTTTTGGCTGTAGAGGATTTGGGTGGCGATGACGATGATGATGATTGCGTGCTTCTGGAGAGTGACCCTGAAAACGGTGTGGCATCTGTTGAAGAGGAAGCAAATGGGTCAGATGATTTGCTTGTAATTGGGGAAAAGGGTCAGGTATTTGTGTCCGTGCTTTATTCCTCTGTTTGTGACAGTGCTCATGGGAATTGCATTATAAATTTTGCTATTATGAGTTGTTATTTGCACCTGGAAAGCGTTAATTGATGAGAGTGTGTGCTTTGCTTTGATTTGTGTTGCTGACGCACTGTTTGTGTTGTTTTGATTTTGTGAATTTTGTGATTAACTAGGCTTGGGTTTTAGGCTGCATGAGTTTTGATCAAGTGTTTTCTTTTCGGTTGTTGCATGTTTGCGGTTTCTTCGTGTTCATAGGTATTTCAGGGAACTGCGGGAAAATGCGGCCGCGGTTTTGGATGTGGACACTCCAAATACCTTGGTATTGTTGCTGAAATTGTGGTCTCGGACCGTTTTTTTAAAACCTTGGTTTTGTTACAGGAAACATAGAATCATAAATAGGTATAACGACGCTGAAACTGTTTCCTTGACATGTTAAGCTTCAATGGATTCTGTTTTTTGAGAATGCTTTCTTTTAAAATTGATTAACATTTCCGAAGTTGTATTATTATTTTTTTCATTTGTTGCCTACTCTTTGTATACTGTTCTATCTCTCGATTGTGACAGATACTTTGTGTTTTATTGTGCTTTACTTAGAATTACCATTTCAGTAGTGTTTTGAAATAGATCTTCATATTCCATCGTAATTTGATGACACTGATTTTCAAGGTTTTAAGTTGCCGTTGTGATCTTCAATATCGTGGGCAAATGCGGCAGAAACTGCGTGACATAATGACATAAATCCTTGTCGTCAGTGATAACATTGCGGTCACATACGTGGGAATTTTTATTACTTTTTCCTTCATGTAATGCTGTTGGTGTGATTTGTCTGGGTTAGTGGAGTGACCAAGGGTTTTGGCTAGTTCCTTTGTAAATTCAAACATCTTAAACCTAATATTGAATGTTGCATCTCTAAAAAATCATGTCCTGTGGTTTTGTGGGGGTGGTGGTGGGGAGAGCGATATGTTTATTGGTAATGCTATTTTTAGCAGAAATTAGGTTAGGCCCTTTGGTACATCTTTGCCAGGGTTAGCCTCATGTCAAATTCTTGCAGGGCATAAAATTGCCTTATGAGGAAAGTGACGGTGGCCAAAGATATGATGGAGTTGTTCGAGTCTGGACAATGCATCTTGACTATTGCATCTGAGAAAACACTAAATGAATTCATATCCGAGGATATTGAAATTAGAATTGCTGATCTTGTTTGAGACCCCAAGGTACAGTTGTTAAATGTTGCTACCTCTATACAGAGTACATGCAAAACATAGTTTTAGAGGATTTCAGTCATTATACCCGTGTCTCAACTTGACGGTTATTGGTGATTTACCCACGCTTTAACTTATAGCAAAGTTCCAAAATTTTGAAGAAGTATAGTTTAGAGTAATTCCAAGTCCAACTAAAATTTATTATATAGCCATTTGTTTTAAGGGAAACATACTATTTGCTATCTGCTTATTTTATTATTTAATTATCTGTCCAAAATTTTCTTTGGTTTGCATGCAGGGAGTTTTAATTAAATATACTGCTTTGATGCTTGTCTTTGGTAATGGAAGATGTAGCTATGGTATTTCACATGTGTTAACTCATTTTAATTTTGGCTTGCAGATTGCATGCCGAGACTTTCCTCATGCGAGATATCTTTGTGCTACATTACCATTCTCTTCCACCCCTCACGAGAAGCACTGTAAGCAGGTAAAAAAACTAAAGATCGTAACTTAGAATGTAGAATTACGGCTTTTTTCTGGTTTAATCATCACAGTTTCTTATCTTTTATTTGCTATACGATATTGTTCCTCTACCACTCGCTTATGGTTTTGATGATATGCAGTGCCACTGTTATGTATGTGACTCCCCAGCACCATGCCTGAAGTGGGGCACTGGTGCTTTGAGTTCGGATCATTGCCACGCAATTAGTGGAACTGAGCCGTGGGAAGTTCAGAGAAAAAATTTCAAGCTGGGCTTGAGTTCCCCATTACCAGCTTCAACTAATTTTGGTACTTCACTCAGACCAGGACATCTCCAGCGTAATGAATTTGTGCCTCCTGGTGTAGTTAACTCGTCTCCAAATTCTGTATTACCAAATCAAGCACCCAGATCCACTGCAATGTGTGCTGTCCCCGCACTCAACTCCATACCTCAAACCCAGGCCGCTCGACCATTAATAAATCATTTCCGCACTACCTCTTTACCATATTCCAGTGTGCAAAATCAGGTTTCTAGGCCTATTAACACCCCTATAATGACCCCAACCCCCAACGTAGCAATGCCAAATGGTGCAAGCCATGGTAGGCTTTTGTTGAGAAACAGAGTCCAACCACCCTCTGTACCAAGGCCAGTGCTGGGTGTGTGTAGTCACACCATCCAAAAGGGGCGAGGAAATGGTGGAAGCAGTTTTAGACCTCAGTTCCTTCGTCACCATCTGGTGTCCAGGGAAGTAGACAGTGCTGGGAACTTCCCGATGGCAAATAACTCCCTTCATGGATCATCTGGTTTCAGCAACAGTGTTAATCTGATACAACAACATCACAATTATGGTACATCAGTAGGATTCTCAAATTACAGAAACTGCAATGAGCCATATGATGCTTGTCACCCCACAAATATATACCCTCAGCTGAGCTCTCAACTTGCCAGCCTGAGTTGTGTTAACCAGCAGTCTGTGGCTTCTGAAACACAAGCATATAGTCAACCATTGCCCCTACCAAACAGTAGTCAGGGCTCCCATCAAACTTGTATCCAAGTAAATAGTAGTGCTCCTTATGTGGTACACCTGAATAGCAGTCACTACGGAAATGAGCCTCAAATCCGAAGTCAAAATGGAAATTTCAGTAGAACTACTACACAATGTGGAATTGCAAGTCAAGATTCTTGCCAACCACAACTACAACAACCACATGAACAGTCTGCAAGGGAGACTGCTGCAAAATTTTCAGCATTTGACCCAAGTTGGATAGACAATACTGGTCAAAGTATTCTAGAAACTTCAGGATCTGTAGGACAAGCTCCCATTGTCAACGAATTCATTGAACCCTTGTTTGAATGCTCTCAATCACCCAATTCATTTGTTGATTTTGATAATTGGCTTTTGGATAAAGACCGATTTCCGGAGTTAACAGATGGGGTTTTGCAATCTGAGCTGAATATGCCATCTCCAGATCTTTTTCCATCTGATGTGGTTATGGGTTTATTTTATCATGATGGTAAATGAGTTAAGGTGACTTGCCAATACTTTCAACCCACACTACAGTCTTCAGTGGAAGTATTTAGAATTGGTTGCCAGTTGAATGATGATGCTGTGGTGACTACTCAATTTTGTGCCCCTATTTATGAATTGCACAGCTCTGAGTAATGGCACCTTTCATTTGAGTCTCGTCTACTTGTGTTATCATGATGATAAATGAGTTAAGCTGACCATTTTAGGTGTTCCCTAATCAGTAATGTCCACAGTTATATAAACAGCATAGGCTAGGGTAGTTTTGCTTTATTTTGTTCAATGTAGTGGGGAAGTCTTTTGATATTTTGCCTGGCATATATGGCTTTAGAGTAATGGATGCGAAAACAAGATCAAAGCGAGTAAAGCTGACAATTGAAAAGTTGTTCCATATTAGATATACCTTTTTCATTTCAATTGCGTTGACCATAATTGATGTTGTGTGAATTGTGTTTTAAGAATGGTACTGTTTAAATGGAAATATTACCGCGACTTGATTTATGGAAAGATCTGACATATGCACTACAACACATGATAGATAACGTTTTTTTGCTATTAATATTAATAGATGGTTGAAAAACTATAGTACCTCCTGAGGAAATTTATAAGCTTTATGAAAAGACGTTTCATAAGCTTTTTTATAGCATTGTAATGCCTGCTTATGTAATCCAAAGAAACAGTGGAAAGAGTTTCAGCTTTCTCTGTGGCTCGAGAGAGTCGGCAGCCGATTAAAGTGAAGTTGGTGCTTGGATGGAAAAGGTTCTAAGCCCTTAACTGAAGCCATTACTTGACTCGGAGTTTGCTCTGATGCCTTGGAATTCAAGGTATGTAAATACTTTGGGAATAATAAAATAGCATTATCTTTATCTGTTCAGCTTTTGGTTTTTCCCTTCACCCTTCAAATTCAGGAAAGGCTAACCAATGTGTGAAGATGGGTAAGAAGCGTTATTCTGATGCCATTGATTGCTAAGGGCAATTAATCAGAAAGCCTTTAGTGAGACTTGTATTCTCTTAGCAAATTGATTCCGTGTGAATTTGCTGCTAGGAAATCTTAGCTATGGTCTCTTAGATTCTCAGTAAGGCCTTCAAGTTGCGCCGTTCAAATAATTTGGAGGTTTGTGGTTGTTTATGGTCTTCTACGACATTTAAAACATTTTTTGTCAGCTAGTTCTTATTGACGTGTTTTTTATCAAATGTTTATTCTTCAAAAGTATTTCTTTTATCAGTCTGGTTCTGGACTTTGTCTATCTAAGGAAAAACTTCTTCATTGTCTAACGTATGGTGGACTTTTTTTTTTTTTTTTTTTTTTTTTTATTTTTTTTTTTTTTTTTTTTTTTTTTTTGTTTTTTTTTTTTTTTTTTTTTTTACTTATGATAAAACTTTTCTGTCTTGTCCAGTCACCAGTCATTACCACTAAACCTCAGGAGATGTTTGTAATGGATGATAAAGAAGTTCATAATTGTTAGGAGTTCAAACTGGTTTTGTAAATTGTAAGAATTTGATACTTTGGTTGTCTCAAATGTGATTTTGAATGTTTTAATATCTTTGGTAAATATTGGTGAATACCTTTTTAAATTCAAGCTAAATGATTATGAAGAAAATGGCAACTATAAAGGCACTTTCGTTTCAAATAAAAACTAGTTAAAGATCAATATCTTAATGGATTTGGTCTTTAGTCTTGATCAAATCAGAAGATATTCAATAATATTGGCATACTGTGGGTTTTGACACAGTTTACTTGGCATGAATTCAATCCTTTGTCATTTCAAAGTGTGTTCGATAGCTGGTTGGAATTCCATATCCTAGAAATTAAGTTCTGGTCTGGTTTCTTCCTTTAATATAAATAAGATTTAAGAGTTTAATATACGTTAATATTAAATGTTGTTTAATTTCACTTTTAATAATTTTTTATTTCTAATAGTTATTGATATAAAGTTTATAAAAATAGAAAAAGGAAGGAAAATTAATTTTTTATTTATTTAAATAATTAATAAAGTTAATAAATTAATATTGAAGAAATAAAATTAAATCAAGAAAACTTATCAAGTTATCTGTATAACATAATATATGGATAAAAATATGTCTCATTTATTAAACTAAGTTAATTTTTTCATTCAAGTGAAATTAATTAAAATAGTGATCATATTAATTGAAATTATTATTATTTTACGATTCTATTATGTGTAACACCCCATTTATTTAATAAAGCTAAATAAAGGACATGTCATACTGAATAATATAAGAAGTGAGAATAAAAGAGTATGATGTTATTCATACAAATATCCCAAATTTAAAGGACGAATAAAGCGGCACATCACGATGTCAAGTACCAAGTAAAGCAAGAGAGTGATAAAGACTTAAACAAATCTATAGAGAAAACAATACATGGGCCTTAGCCCTAAATGAAGAGCCCAAGGGCAACAGTCAATCCAAAGACTAAGTAGTGAAACCATCGCCTCCCTGTTGATCTCGGGTGTTCCTCCCATATGCTCACATCAACAAGTTGATGATCATCGCAAAATAGAGTACCACACAGCAGAACACACCACAATAAAAGTAGGGTAAGCTAGAGCACAAAATAATTTCATCATGCAATCTAATACACTTACACAGTCAACAATACATAAAACACTCAAGCATGTTATGACTCTCAAACCAATACACTAAGACTCGACTCAACTCATTCGGTACATATAACCTGGTCGGATTCAACGGATGATTGCACTTGTGGTGGATACCTCTGCTCACCCCCGAGTTGCTCACCCCCAAGCTATATTGATGAGGCTCCTCCGTCGCGGTGTTCGCCGGAAAAGCTCTCCCAATCGGCATTCCACCGATTGAATCTCCCAGAGAGCGAGGGAAACGCAACAGAATGGTTGATTACGAAGGTTTTCACTAGGTTTGCTCTGGTTTCTCGCTGGTTTGGTAAACCCTAAGAGGCCAAGACCTAATCTAGGGTTTGGGTGAGCTGATGAAGAGTGGGAGTGATCTCTACCGAATATCTCATTCATCAAAGCTTCTTTACAAGAGATGGCCTGCACCTTTTATAGATGAAGGGCAGCCATAAAAGAAAACAAGACGAGAAGAAAGACTAACGGCAGCACGGCCGTGTACAAGAGCCCTAACGGAGATTGGTTGTGGAAGCAATGCTGAAACCTAACGGTGCTAGGATGGAATGCATGAAGCAAGGGTGTTCGGGTGAGGAAAGAAGAGCTCGCGTGAATGGGTTAAGTCTCTGCTCCTTCGAAACCCTAGCAGAAGCCCTTCCTTACTCAAAGGCTGATTGGAAGAAACTGGGCTCGGGTTCAGTAAAGGCGTGAGGTGTTGCAGCTGGATTTTGGTGTGCTGGATGCGCGGAAGAAATTGGGCTGCTACGTGCAGGCCCGATTGATGATGGTAATGAAGAAAGGTTGCTGCTAGCGTTGTAGGGGTGTGCGGAAAATAAGATTGGGCTGCTGATTGAAAAAATTGGCTGCTATTTTGTAGACGCGTGGAGGCAGATGGACTTGGGTCGCAGATGGGATCTTGGCCCACATGATGATGCTTATTGATGGAAAGCATGGGTGTGGTGAATTGGGCCGCAGGCCCAATATCAATGGGCAGCTTGGAAATAAAAGGCTGCATTTAGCAAACAAACCCAATTAGACAAGTTTTATGTAATTAAAAATAAAAGAAATTAAAAGAAATTAAAAGAAATGGGCCTAGGCGTTGGCCCAATGCTATAAGCCTTATTGGGGTCACATCATCCCCTCCCTTTTGAAGAGGATCTGTCCTCAGATCAAGAGGATTGTGAAAGGCTCACAACAATCAAATTGATAGTTCCACTAGGATAAAAAACAAACCTGTAGTAGTCATCAAATAAAATTGAATTAAAATCATAATGACCATGCAATATATGTAATTGGAGAATGTGTGAAAATAGGCTCTTAAAGATTGAAAAAGATGGTATTAGGCTCACTTCACAAAAAGAATGTTTTACACTTTGACTAAGATAATTTTTGAAAATAATTTTAAAATCAAAGTGTGTTTTTACACAAGAAGTTGAGGAGGATGAAATAAATGGAGAACAAAAAGTTTGAGAGAGAAACAACTTGAAAGATTTAATGACAAAGGCAGTAGAGTTTAAAGATGGGAGAACTCCTTTTGAAAATTGGAACTTAATGGAAGGGATTGGTGAAGGATTGATAACCAAATCCTTAACAATAAGTTCCCTTTTTGCTTTTGAAATGATCTTTAACTCTACCGCTGGTGATTGTATTTCAAAATTACTCTCTTGTTTTATTTTCTCTCTTTCCTCGAACTCTTTTATCTCCTTCTCTTCTTTTGCTTTTCTTAGAATCTCCTCTTTAGCCTTTTCTTCTTCCTCTCTTTTTTTCTTCTTTTTTATCTCTTTTTTCTCTTGTTCTCTTTTAGCATAAAGCTTCTCAAGCTCTTCTTTTTCTCTCTTCTTTCAAACTCTCGAAGCTTTTGATGTTTAGCTTGCTCTCTCTTGTATTTGTCTCTCTTTCTTTGTGCACTCAAGAGCAAGTCTAAATTGTGCTTAAAATCCTTTTCTAGTCTAGAAAACTTAGCAATGTTTTGGATGAATACATCCCCAATGTCAATGAAGTCTTCTATCCTAGCTTGTTGTGCTTTAGTGATCTTAAATGAAGGGGGTATGAAATGTTTCCACATGCATGTTTTTAATTCATAAAATGTATTTATGCATGATATTCTCCCCTTTTTCGCTAGATATTGCTTCTCTTGCCACCAATCAAATGCACTTCCTACAAACCTAGATGTAACATGCCTAAGAATGTCTATATGACTATATTTACTAAACAAAGGTTGCACCAATTTCTCAGTATCCCACATCCAATATTTAAATGATATTGGTCCTATATTTTCCCCAAAGAATGGAATGTCACTATGAATGGTATGATGCAACTCAAGACTACTATGTCTACCTAAATGCACACTATTATGCCTATCTACATGCATACGACTAGAAGAAGAAAAACTCATTTTGAAACAATTGTAGCAAAACAATTTTTTCACAAAGTTGATGAATTTCTAAAGAGAAAGTAGTGGAAAAGAGGTCTAGAGATACTCCCAGGAAAGGGAGGTGAGTCACATGGACAAGCTTAGGAACCAAGCCTTTCCTAGCCAGAGATCTCTATAATTCTTTCACAAAAATTCTCAAGAAAAATTCAAATGAAAACAGATTGTGTGAAACAAATTGACAAAGTGTGTGAAGAGAGTGAAAACTTAAAGACCAAAAGAAGGTCAACTAGGTGTTAAACAAATGGCACCTACGGTGACCTAAAACATAAATGGCAAACACACAAAGCACACAAAACCTGGACATTAAAAGCATAAAACAGAAAACATAAAGGCAAAAAACATAAACTAGACGAAAATCCTAAGTGAAAATTCAAGTGGCCTTTGGAACCCCTTGAATCTCACACTACACGTTTAAAAACTATTACAAACTTGCTAAGGATGGGATTGCTTTAAAGTATTTTCCCACCTAAGCCAAATAAAAGGAAAACACTGAAATCTGAAAAAGAAAAAAAATTACACAAATTACCGTGACATGAAAAAGAACAAAAAAACTAAAATAACACTATGCTAATTTATGTCTCTCTCTCGGCCAGCCTTCAAATAAATCTCCCTCAAGTGTCTTCCACTTTTATGGTCTCAAGTCCCAGCTCACTCCTGTGTTCCCTCGGCAGTGTACCTCCCAACAGGTTCACTCACCACTCCACCTTCAAAAAGAGGCTTTACCTACACGGATTACCAAAACAGTGAGTTGGAAGCAAAGTGAACCAAGAGCATGCACAGTCTTCCACATAAGAATAACAAAGCAGAAAGCAATAAAAGCTCAAATGGAAGAAGTGGACAACATCAAGTGAAAGATTGAATAGACAAACTCAAAGGATAGCCAATAAAGACAAGCAAGAAAAACAAACTAACCAATAAAGAAGGCACACAAAAGGAACCTAAAGAAGGTGTCTAGAACAAGATGAACAAAACGAAAATCAAACAAGAATCAAACTAAGTTGAATCAAGAGCATGTGCACATGAAATTGAACAGAGCAGTAGGCACTTTGTGAACTGTGCAAGACAATTTGTATTTTGCTGAAACAAATAATGTTCTCAAATTCAATAAAGACTAAAATAATATCTTTCAGAAGCTTTTTTTTATCATAATCTTTTTCTTTTTACTGATTTCTTTCTCTTTTCCTTTTCAGCTCTCAAAAACGTGTAGAACAGTGCACAATAGTATCAAAATTCTACCACCAAATCAATGAACAAATGCATATGACAAACTGCAAGGATCCAACTCAAAAACAATTTGAAAGACATACACAAGGACAAATGGAAAAAGACTCAGCCAGTGCAGAACAAAACAAAATCAATATGCAGCAGATTTGAATCAATCATCAACATAGATTACAGAAGGTGCAACAGTTTATGTCATTTGACAATCTCAAAATCTGAACATGTGGAATTATAGAAAGTAACAGCAGCTCAAAGCAAGAACACCAGAATTGTGGAGTCAAGTAATGAATCAGGCCACAATAGAAGAACTCAAAAGTAAATGAAACTTGATACCACTACTGCATTGAATTGGACCAGACAAACAGAAAACTAAAGCAGTTTTAATGTCAAAAAAACTGACAAAACAACAGCTGCGACGCAAATCCAGACCAGTCATATGATTGCACTAAACAAGGTCAATAGTGTAATAACACAAACAGATGCAACAGATTTTTTTAAAACACTGATGTTGGCCAAAGTAGTCATAGACTACGAGAATCATGGCACCACAGAGTAGCTATTGTAGAGGAACAAAAATCAATCTACAAAACTCACAACTAAAGCCACGGTCAATGCACACAGATGTGAACCAAATGAATAAATGTGCCAACACAATCAAGTCAAGAATGAAACTGCAGATATAGGACAAGATGCACAGTCTAGGCTAATCAGAGATACAATAAAGAATTGTGATATAGCAAATACACAAAAAAAAAATAGAGGCAATGCCAAACTAAGAACAAGTAGCAAAGACTGTGAAAAATATTTTCAAAACTACACCAACAGCAACTAATTGGCCAGGCACTAATTCAAGAAACCAGAATGCACAAACACAAGGTGGTGATAATGCCTATGCTTCACATGACCAAAACCTCATAACAATCTGAACAAAGACAGATAGATTGTAAGAGCTGAATATGGAATTGGTCAGCAACAATCATTGGCCAACAACCTCAATTTCCAGAGTAATAACAGAATCAAACAGCACATGGAAATCAACATTAAGACAATAATAGCATGAAGAAAACATGAATCAGTGGCAATATGCACTGCAGATAGTTGGTAATGATCTATTAGCCAACTCAGAACTCTAGAACACTTATAATAACAGAAACTAAGGATTCAAAAACAAAACAAAAATTGAATGAGATTCGAAACAGTGACACAGTTTAAGCACACATCTATGGAATCACTGACATACAAAACAAACTAAACAAAACCTAAGACAAAAACACGAGAATATAAAATTCAAAGCTAGGTAATAAAAGCTGAAATGAAAAACCTACTGACATGCATTTAAACGGCAGATTTAGAGATATATGACAGTGCATTTGATCCAAGGCAATCAGAACAAGGATTTTGAATCAATTTCAGCACGAAATTTTTTTAGCACAGATTCCACACAGTGAAGCAAAGAAACAATCAAAACATGAACAAGACAAAAATCAAACATAGAAGAAGAAATAACAGAGATAAGGTACGGATACTTATCTTGCGACACTTCGAGAACCGAGTGGCTCTGAATACCACTTGATGAGGCTCCTCCGCCGCGGTGTTTGCCGGAAAAGCTTTCCCAATCGGCGTTCCACCGATTGAATCTCGCAGAGAGCGAGGGAAACGCAGCGGAATGGTTGATTACGAAGGTTTTCACTAGGTTTGCTCTGGTTTCTCGCTGGTTTGGTAAACCCTAAGAGGCCAAGACCTAATCTAGGGTTTGGGTGAGCTGATGAACGGTGGGAGTGATCTCTACCGAATATCTCATTCATCAAAGCTTCTTTACAAGAGATGGCCTGCACCTTTTATAGATGAAGGGCAACCATAAAAGAAAACAAGACGAGAAGAAAGACTAACGGCAGCACGGCCGTGTACAAGAGCCCTAACGGAAATTGGTTGTGGAAGCAACGCTGAAACCTAACGGTGCTAGGATGGAATGCATGAAGCAAGGGTGTTCGGGTGAGGAAAGAAGAGCTCGCGTGAATGGGTTAAGTCTCTGCTCCTTCGAAACCCTAGCAGAAGCCCTTCCTTACTCAAAGGCTGATTGGAAGAAACTAGGCTCGGGTTCAGTAAAGGCGTGAGGTGTTGCAGCTGGATTTTGGTGTGCTGGATGCACGAAAGAAATTGGGCTGCTACATGCAGGCCCGATTGATGATGGTAATGAAGAAAGGTTGCTGCCAGCGTTGTAGGGGTGTGCGAAAAATAAGATTGGGCTGCTGATTGAAAAAACTGGCTGCTATTTTGTAGACGCGTGGAGGCAGATGGACTTGGGTCGCAGATGGGATCTTGGCCCACATGATGATGCCTATTGATGGAAAGCGTGGGTGTGGTGAATTGGGTCGCAGGCCCAATATCAATGGGCAGCTTGGAAATAAAAGGCTGCATTTAGCAAACAAACCCAATTAGACAAGTTTTATGTAATTAAAAATAAAAGAAATTAAAAGAAATGGGCCTAGACGTTGGCCCAATGCTATAAGCCTTATTGGTGTCACATCATATATGTTATAAGTGTTACAGTGAATCAATTTCCCTCACCACAAGGTTAGCCCTTAATGAATTTCAGGCCTCCTGCTACTCTCACCACAAGAGTGAGTCCGCTCTAGGTGAGACTAACTGACTCCTTAGAGTGTCAGGATGCAATCTTACCTTGAATCCTTACCAAGTTATACAGATGGGGCACCACCATGGACACCCACTAACAGGGGCCATGGAATTACGTCCCGACCACTAAAGCACGACCCTGAGACCCCACCTAGAGATCTCAAGGATTTATGCACTGACTGTCGACCAAACATATTCATTCAATTAAGAAAATCCATCATGCATATATGTATTTACACTATACCAATCTTTATAGCCAATCCCTTTCGCATCCCAGCTCAATCAATACCAATTCATGTTTCATACTCCGTTCGTGAATATACCATTCCAACTCATCTCATTATCATGCCACTTTAATACTAACCTCCTCATTAAGGTCACATGCTAAGTTCATGCCAAATCCATCATTTACAATCCATGAATCACATCACTCATACAAGTTTATTTGTCTCATGCATTTAACACAATAATCAAATCTAAGCAAGCATAAACCATTTCAGATTCCAGAAACAACCACACAATCGCACTGCCTCGCCCAACTCCTCGCTTAGGCCGAAGGGTCTCGCTCTTGCGAGCCCCCTTCGCCTAGGCGAGGGCTCGAAAAAGGGGAACAATAGCCTCACACGGGATCTCGCTTAGGCGAGACCCCTCTCGCTTGGGCGAGATGCTCGCTCACTCAAGAGCAATGTGGGTCGCCTGAGCGACCACTCGCGTGAAGCAGCTTAAGCGAGCCTCTGTTGATCTCACCTAGGCGAGACATGCTCGGCGAGAAAACCAGTGCTCACCACTGTTCTCTCGTGCACAAACATCCAACAGGTCGCCAATGGCTAAAAATATCATACACAGGTTCGCATCAACACACCAAACATATTAAATCGGTAAAACAGTAATACAAGTAGCATAACTCAAAAGAAAGGGCGAACCCTAACTTCCCGTACCTGGAAAATGTTAGTTAAGGCTTTGATACTCGAATAGTGAAGGATAGTAGCTTAAGGAACAGTTTCGCGAACTGAAAAATAGTGGGACAAGGTCAAAACGAGTTTACTAGAAAGCTCTAACTGGGAACATAAGGAAGAGACGAAATGAACATAGAGCTTGAGTTGGGAGAGACTTACGCGGAATGAAAGAATGAGGCTGAGCTTGCTTGGCTATGGCAATTGCAAACCCTAGCAGAGGATGACGGCAGCTGCTCTAAGGGATGTGATGAGTCATTATTTTCTTCTATTCCGCTAGCCTTTGTGCACCCATTAGACAGTTGATTAGTGCTTAATTGTTCATCATTAGAGTGTTTTTCATCTGTTGGGCTTTATTGGGTCACTGTTCCGAATTTGGACTAATTTCACATTATTTGGCCTAATTTTTGTTTTTAATTATTTTTCTTTAGGTATTTGGGTGAAGCAATACCCATTCATGGGGTTTTCGCATTTCTATATGACAACACCGTTTTGCATTCCATTTAAGCTTTGAAATCTCTATTTTTGCTCTTGAATTGCGTTTTTCAGATTTCATAAAATAGGGTTCTTGGTTCTGTTTTGTTATTGGAGTTTTGAAGTGTTTGATTGTTCATTTTCCATGTATAGCTAAGTTTTTCGTATTGGTTCCTTGAAGAAACTGAATTGAAACCATGAGGTT